>VOFF01000366.1_pt1 | contig 280000 bp, 321 predicted proteins | sample 5384061 | NCBI WGS metagenome assembly VOFF01 (sample SAMN12384725, study PRJNA508395) | human gut metagenome | isolation source: healthy gut E | host: Homo sapiens | reverse complement strand
CGCGCAGCTCGTACTCCTCGCGGTCCGTGTAGTACATCCCGCGCGAATCGCGCAGCGTGCCTTTTCCGTCGGTCTGTACCCAACTGAATCCGTACTCCGCGCCTGCGTAGTCGCCTTCGCGCTCCAGGGTGAAGCGTATCTCCACCTCTTCGCCCGGTGCGACTTCTGCGGGCAGCGGCCAGGTGGAAATTTTGAAAGAATACTCCTGCCGGACCTCGATGCCGTCACTGCAGGCTGCCGCCAGAAGTCCTGCGCACAGCAGGCAGGCGGCCGTTCATACGTGTGTTTTCATCTGTGTTGTTGTTTGTGTTAGAATTTGTTGTCGTTGCACCAGGCCGCCAGCCGTCGGTCGTCGTACATGGCGCTCGGTTTCCCGCACCGCTCCAGATGTTCGATGACGAGCGGCCGGGGCAGTATGCCCCGGCAGACATAGGTCGAACCGCAGGGTGTGCCTTTCGTGGCGGAGTATTCGATACGTCGGTCGAACATCAGCAGCTGCAGCTGAACTCCGGCCAAAGCCCGCATACAGCTTCCGTTGCTGAAAGTGTTGTTCGAAAGGAGCAGGGCGAAAGGCTTACCCAGAGCGATGCACCGACGCAGAATCTCGGTCTTACGGCTGTACGGCGGGTTGGAAAGCAAAATATCCCAATGCGGTGGTTCGAAGTTGAAGAAATCCTGTCCCCGGGACAGATGCGACCATACGCAGCGGATGCCGAGTGAGCGCAGGGCCCGGACATATTCGCTGTATTCGGTATCGAAAGGGCATCATACGATTTTGTCGCGTGGAATATATTTCAAAACAGGAACTACCGCATAGTGCGGCGTATAGTATTCGTCGCCGGGACGTTTGTAGATACGTGCGATTTCCATAGCGATTGACGTAGCTTTAGTTGATGATGAAGCGTATCCCGACGGATACGGTGGTGCGGAAAGAGTGTGACGGAGGAACCTGCGGTGATGCGTTGTGCCACTTCCAGCGACAGAGCTACCCGGTCCGAAAGAAAGGCGGACAGCTCCGCCGAGAGTGCTCCGCCCCATAGTACGGCGTCGCCGTTTACCAACCGGGCCCCGTCGTAGAGCGTCCTGCTGCGGCCGCCGACTGTTTCATAGCCGACCAGCAGAGTACCGCCCGCAGATACGCGGACGTGATAGCCCCGGTCGTGCAGCAGGTGGACGTAGTAGCCGACACCGGCCAGGTATTGCCGCTGGGGTATGCACTGCGGGCCGTAGCGGAAGTCGCGGTGCAGATATTCGACTCCGAACTTCCAATGTGTGCGGTTCCGGTTTGTCCGCTCCAGCGCTATGGCCGTACCCCCCATGCGTACTCTCCGTACCGGCTGCATACGCTCAGTCCGTCCACCGTTCCTGCCTGCATGTGTAGTGATAGCTGGCGGTGCAGGTCGCGCTGTGCTGCGACCTCGGTTGCCGGGCAGATGCCGAGGAGCAGAAAAAATGCGGTGATAAGTCCTTTCATGTCTCTTGCGTTGTTATCGGGATTCGGGAATAGGTTTGGCGGCGAGGATGTCTCGGTTTTCGACACGGAGACTTTGGTGGCGTCCTCCGCCTCGCTCATAAATATCTATGTGCAGAGCTTTACCGTCGGGAATGGTCATCTTGGGAATGGCCCACACGGTACGGCCCGTCTTGCCCGTGTCGATTTCGGACAGGGGGTGCAGGCGGCGGACGGGGAACGATTTCTATATCCTGCACGGCCGTGCGGCGGGGCAAGCGTTTGTCCCGAACATACATGCGGATATGGTCTATGTCGAAGGGTATGCGGCTGTCATTGCGCATTTCGATACCGAAATAGAGCCATCCCTCGCTGTCGATATAGATTCCCGTGAGAAGCGTTTGCAGTCCGTAGCGCTTGTAACCGATATGTTTAATCTGCGGCTTGTCATTGTTGTAAATTTGTTCCATCGCACTGTCTATGCGAGCTGCGTCATCCCCGTCCAGCGCATCGAGGCGCACAGGTACCGTCGGCGCTTTCCCTTCAGGAATTTGCGCTTGCAGGTCGTTCATAATGCGTATCGAGAGCTGCCCGGGGTCATCGGCATACCGCACGTCGAAAGCGTAGAAGCGGCCGTCGGCGGTGATAACCGTCAGATTGGTTTCTGCCTGAAAGTCGCGCACGGCAGCTTTCAGTCGCACGACGTTGGCCGCTCCTGCGGCTTTGTCGGCGATGATATCCGTCGAACCGAGGTCCACGTACTGCACGGGGGCAGGGAAAATCAGGTGCGTGGTCTTGTTGAACGACACTTCGACCTGACGGGGTGTTATCTCCGACTGCGGTATCTGGGCCTGCCCGCTGCGACCTGCGCAGAGGCAGAGCAGAAAGACGATGTATCTTTTCATGGCTATTTTTCGATTTTACTGTTCCGAGACAAGAAAAAGCGTGTGTCCCGCTTTGAGCGTTATTCGCACTTCGCGCAGTTTGGCCGAGAGGTACTTCGTGCCTCCCGAGAGGAGCGAACGGGTAAGGTCTGAAGCGATTTGCTGACCTGCACCGCGTGTCACCGTAATCCCCGAGCCGAGGTTGTTGCCGGCACTCGCCGCCGCTTCCTTGAGCGCGGTGCGCTCTGCGGCATCGGGAATGAAGAGTCCCGGCAGGCCGTCCGTATCGTAAGCGGTGAGATTGACAGCGAGGAGGCCTGCATCGGATGTGAGCGACTGCACCCGGATACCGAGCCGCTGGCCGCTGATTGTGGCCGTGCCGTAGATTATCGTTCCTTCCGGCAGGAGGGTCTCTCCGGCCTGCACCCGGTCGAGCAGCCGCAGGCGTACCCGCTCCCCGGCCGCGATGCGCTGTTCCCCGGCGATGCAGGCATGAATCATACCGGTCGGAGTCGTCGTATCCGGTCCCACTGCGGTACGGAATGCCCGGTTACGGGGTATGTCCGGCAACGTGTCGGGCAGGGCGAGCGTGGACACTACCGATGTTACGGGCCGCACGACGGTTATCTGTTCCGCCGGCCGCACGGTCGCAGGTACTGATGTCGCAACCGGTTCTCTGCCGTCGGCAGTACCGTTAGGGAAGTAGCGGGCCGCCAATGCATAGCTGCGCTCCAGTACCTCGTCTGCCGTAGGATGTTCTACCGACGGAGACGTCCGGCTTTCCAGGCGGCGGGTCAGCTCCTCGACCTGCCGCTGCAAATCCGCGACACGAGGATCCTCAGCAGGTGTCGGACGGTAGAAGGAGGCTATCTGCCGGTTCAGCGTCCGGTAGGTATCGTGCGAGGCGTCGATGGCGCTTGCTCCGGCTCCGGGTGTCGGCGAAGTTTCTATCCTTGTCATACTGTCCGAAAGCAGCGTGTCCTCGGAGAAGTCTTCCAGCGACCGTACTTTGTCCTGCCACAGCTCCTGCCGGTGTATCTCTTCATAAACCTTGCGTTTATCAGCGTTCATTTCGCTCACTGTCGCATCGGGAATCGACGTATCGAAACCTTCGAACATCTCGTTGCCGGGCGTCTTCTCCTGCGGGGCGTAGAGCATCCACAGAAAACCGCCGCACAGGGCCGTCATCGCACCGATGGCAAGTCCGGAGCGCAGGTGCTGCCATGCCTTTTTGTTTGGATGCCTGCTGGGACTCTTTACCGGGTTGTGTCGCTGCCATAACATACGGAGTTTATCGAGGTGCTGTCTGTCATATCGGTAATCAGCGGTACGGGATGCAGGTGTTCGATGCGGCCGCGCAGCCGTTCCCTGCCCGAGGAGATGTCCCGCAGCGTAGTGAACAGATTCAGCGTCAGCAGTGCGAGCAGCAGGCCTGCGGCAGTCCATCTCCTCTGTTGCGGAGAGAGCGCATCGCAGCGGTGCCGCACTCCCTCTGCGGCCCGTCGCAGCCGCTCCCGGAGATGTTCGAGATTATTTTTCATGGTTTGTGAGGTCTTTGTTTTCCGTTACTATGAAATTTTCAATGAGGAATCCCTGGGGATTGCTGTCCGAACGCTGGGTGTTGCGCAGCGTGCAGTGCGTCACGAGACTGCGGAGCGTGCGGTTGCTGGCGCGGACGATATGCTGCCGGGCATAGGTTACAACCCGGTAGGGATAGCTGTCGAAGTCGCAAGCGATGCTGTCCACTTCTATCCGCTGGATAATGTCGCCTCCGATGATGCGGTTGTAGTAGCCCCGCTCTGCCAGGTTGCGGTAGTAGGCGTAGGCGCTGCCGTCGGCCAGGGCCAGGGCACGTGCGACGTTGCTCTCGATGGCCTCTTTGTCCGGAGCCAGCGAAAAGAACAGTTCGTGGAAACGGCGCACGTGTTCGCGGGCTTCGACCGGGCGGTTCTGCGCGGCATCCTGTGCGAGGGCCAGCATCAGACTTTTGCCCTGGTCGAGTACGTAAATCTTCTGCCGCTGCCGCTCGGCGAAGTCGTAGCTTCGCCACAGGGCGACGGCCGTCAGCAGCGTGTTACCTGCCAGGACGAGCACGACGACGAGTCGTATGCGGTCGAACGCGCTCTGGATATTGGTCAGTGTCTTGAACTCCATGATTGTAAGATTGAGGATGTGCGATATTTCGGGTATGCCCCGCCGCATTGCCTGCCGCAGCTCCGGCAGTTCCGGCAATATAGCCGCCCAGGGCACTGGCCCCCGCATTGATGCGGTGCTGATACATGCCTCCGCCGCCCGACTGGATAATCCAGCTCGCCACGGTCGGGATGAAGAAGTAGCCGACGATACCGATGATGAGAAAAATGCAATAGACCGTATTGCTTCCGTCAGGGATGAAGTCGGGGTCGCGCAGCTGTTCGATGTCCTGCGAGAGCATCAGGGTCTGCAGACGCGAGAGCATGGCCCCGAACAGGTCGCTCACCGGCAGCCAGAGCGAGATGCCCACATAACGGGCTATCCATGCCGTCAGCGTGGACTGGAATCCGTCATATACGGAGATGGCGAAAGCCAGGGGCCCCAACAGCGCGAGGACGATGAGGAAGAACGTGCGCAGGGTATCCACCGCGAGGCCGGCCGCCTGAAAGAACAACTCCAGCAGGCTGCGGAACCATCCTCGGACCGCTTCTCCGATGTTGTACGCCGTTCGTTCGGCGTACATCCCGGCCATGACCGCCAGGTCGCGGGGACTTCATCCCAGCTCATCGAGCTGACGGTCAAACTCCTCGTCGCTGACCAGATAGGCCGTTTCCGGATTACGGAGCATGGCCTCGCGCTGAAGCTGGTCCTTCTCTTGCTGGAAGCGATGCACATTGAATGTTTCGTATTCCATGAGCGAGGCCGTCGCGCGGTTCACCGGCCGAAGTATTCCGTCGATGGAGCCCAGCACCAGCGTCGGAAAGAACATGATGCACAAGCCCAGCACGAAGGGCCGCAGCAGCGGAAAGACGTCGATGGGCTCGGCGCGGGCCAGCGACTGCCACACGCGGTAACCTACGTAGAGCATGGCTCCGATGCCCGCGACGCATTTGGCCACGACAGCCATACTGCCGCATTGTACGAGCATGTCGCCTTGCAGGTTGCGAAGGAGCTGGTGCAGATTGTCCCAGTGTATATCCAAAGGCATTACCATAAGAGGATGAGAATCGAAAGGTTAATAATAGCGTTCCTGCTGCGAACCGTACAGGGCTGCCACCCGCGCTGAATCGCCGGCGGCCTTGCCGCGAAGGTAGGAGACCGATATTGTCTTGCGGGTGTAATAATGGAGCAGATTGCGGTAACGTGTTATGTCCCGATACACCTTGTCTATCATCTGCATCCGTTCGTAGTCGTTCATGCGCAGCGTCGTGACCGATGTCAGCTGTTTCAGCTCGTCCAGCAGATAGCTGCCCTCGGAGAGCAGCAACGTATATCCCGAGGCGATGGCGGTCAGCTCCTCGGCCGAGAAATTGCTGTCCGCGAGCATCTTCCGGAAGTTGTTCACGTAGATGTCGGACATCTCGCCGACCATCAGCACGCATTGCTGAACCTTACGGGCGTCGCGTACCAGATTGTTCACCGAGCGCAGGGCGTCGAAATACTTTTTCCCTTGTTCATAGATTTTGACCGTTTCCTTGAAGTTATTCAGCATGTGCGAAGCGGTGGTCGCCGTTTCGAACACTTCGTTGGTGCTGTTCACGATACTCTGCGCCAGATTGGAGGCATCGAATGTCAGCCACTGTGCGTGGGCCGCCGTCGTTGAAAGAACGACCAGCAGGGTCAGCAGCAACCGCCGGGGATGTTTCAGTGTCGTCGTATTTCCGTGTTCGTGTTTCATCGTTTATCGTTTTGCGCTTCCTCGCGCCGTGCGTCGGCGAACTCCCGCAGGGCCTGTTCCATGTCGCCGTCCGCACGGGCTGCCAGGCGTTGTACTTCCACTTTCTCGCGTTCTTCGGTCGTATAACACCCGTACTCTTCATCCGATACTTCAACTGCATAGACGGCCGACCGTACGCCTCCCAGTCCTATTCATACCTCCTTGTATTGCCGGGTGGGATCGTTGGCAAGATTCAGGGAAAGTATCTGGTCGCGGGCCTTGTCCGTGAGACCGAGCAGGGACTGCACCTGGTCGAAGCGGTTCACGTATTTGCGCATGTCGAGCAGAATCTTGCAGTCGGAATTGTTCAGGATGGTGTTTTTGATAATCGGGGATGTCAGGTCGTCGAGCTCCTGCGTGACCACCACCGCCTCGCCGAAGAACTTGCGGCACGTGCGATAGGTGTACTGCACGAAATCGGCCATGCCGGTTTTCATCAGGGCTTTCCACGCCTCCTCGATGACGAGCATCTTGCGCTGCCCCTGCAAGCGCCGCATCTTGGAGATGAAGAGCTCCATGATGATTATCGTCACCACGGGGAACAGGATGGGATGGTCCTTCACGGCATCTATCTCGAAGACGATGAACCGCTTCTGCAGCAGGTCGGGATTCTGCCGGGCGTTGAGCAGATAGTCGTACTCGCCCCCTTTGTAGTAGGGTTCCAAGACGTTGAGAAAACCGGCGATGTCGAAATCCTTCTCTCGGACCTTCTTGGCCTTCAGCACGGCGCGGTAGTCGGTCTTCACGAACTCGTAAAAGGTGTCGAAGGAGGGGCTCGACGGCCGCATCGCACTCCAGATGTTCGATGTAAAGAGTAACGGCGTTCGAGAGGGCTACCTCCTCGGCCCGGCTCGGAGCTTCGTCCTCGCGTTTCCACAAAGTCAGGATCAGCGTCTTGATACTCTCTTTCTTTTTCCAAATCATAAACTCCGTTTTCCGAATAAAAGGGGTTGAAGGTGATGGGTTCCTTTTCGGAATACGTATAGTAAATCCCGTCTCGCCCGCCGGTAGTGCGGTGAATGAGCGTGCACAGTCCCTGATACGAATTACCCGTATCGACCAGCACGACGTGCGTGCCCTGTTCATAATATTGACGGACCAGATGGTTCATCATAAACGATTTGCCGCTTCCCGAAGGCCCGATGACACATTTATTTCTGTTGGTCGTGATGCCTCGCCTCATCGGTTCGTCCGAGATGTCCACGAAGACAGGACGTCCGGTCTGTCGGTCTGCCAGGCGGATGCCGAAAGGCGACGGCGAAGAGCGATAAGCAGTCTCTTCTGTGAAGAGGCAGAGCGCTTGCTCGGCGAACGTGTAAAAGGACTCCTCGGCCGGGAATCCTCCTTCGCCGCCCGGGATGGCGGCCCAGAAGAGTGTCGGCGTGTCGATGGTATTGTAACGCGGGTTGCAGCCCATACGGGTAATCTGCGCTCCCACCTCGTTGCGGACGGCCCGCAGTTCCTGTTCGCTGCGGGCCCAGGCCAGGACGTTGCAGTGCACCCGAACGGGCAGCAGGTCCTGCGAATGGGCCGCATTCAGATAGGCGTCTATCCACTGTTTGTTGATGGCGTTGGCCCGCGAATAGCGCGACAGGGCGTGCAGCGTCCGGGCATTTTTTCTCGAAGCGCTGGAGGATCTCGGCCGGGCTGTCCAGAAAAAATCATCTGGTTGTAGATATGCTCGCACGGAAGCAGGATACCCACGGGTGCGGCGAACGAAAGCAGGCAGTCGCTCCGCTCGGTAGAGAGCCGGTCGTAGCGATAATCCGTGCCGACGAGGGCCGGCAGGTCGTCCAGCTCGGAGAGCGTGTACAGCGCGAGTATCTTATCGCCGACGGTCATGCGGTCGGAATCCAGCCGGATGTCCTGCAGCCCGGGCGTCTCCGACCCCGAAAGCGTGAGATAGCGTTCGATGATGCCCGCGTGCCCGCGGGTGCCTGTCAGCTCCCGGTCACGGAGTCGCCGCAGGCTGACCAGACCGCTGTCAGCGAGGATACGCTCGAACTGTCCGACGGCTTCGGTGAAACCTTGCAGCGTCTGGGCGTCCGTCATCGGCGCCGGGACGATACGGCCCCGGCAGAGCATCGACAGGTCGCTCCGGCGGCGGCTGCGCTCCCCGTGTGGTCTTGGTCAGAAACAGGTAGCAGGTGTGGGCGAAGAACTCGCGCTCGTTGAAATGTCGTTCGAATGACCGTGCCAGAAAGCTCAGGTTCTCCTTTTGCAGTTCAGGCCGGTACTGTTCCCGCAGAAAGATATCTTGTTTATGCACGATGTAGTATTCGGGCAGCACGCGCAGGGCCTTGAGTCACGCCTCGTGCAGGGCTTCGTACTCCTCGGCCGAGAGCGTGTAGAGCTCCGGCAGCAGGACGGCGAACGCCGCCGTGATGTCGGCATCTTTGGACAACAGGTAGTCGTTTTCGACGGCCAGCAACGGAAGTTTACTCTCCAGCGTGGCGGTTTTCAGGATATTTTCCATACGTATCGTTGTTAATGTGAAGCATCGTCATCACGCTCCGGCGCGAGGCAATGCGGCGGGGGCGCCGGCAGCGGGCGACTCTTTTCATCAGCCCGTGTTCCCCGTAAACGGCGTTCAGACGGAATGTAAGCGCCGTGGCTCCGGCTCCCACCGCAAGGCCCAGCGTCAGGTAGGCGGCCGTACTCATTCCCGCCAGGCGGCAGACGACGATGAGTAGAACGTCGAAGAGCAGGCCTCCGGCAAAGAGGAACAGGTAAGGGCCTCGCAACCCCTTGAACTCGGGTCCGCGTCCCACGCCCTTGTGTATCTCGTATTCGGCCATCGCGTTACAGGAAGAATGAGCGCAGCACCGTAGCCGCGACGATAAGAAAGATGCAGGCGCCGAACCAGCTCGCCGCCGTTTTGCCTGTGTCGGGGTCCCCGGAGGAGAATTTCTGGTAGGTGCGGATACCGCCGATAAGTCCGACGATGGCACCTACGGCATACGTGAGTGTGACGGCCGGCTCGAAGTAGGACTGCACCATGCTCGTGGCGTCCAGCAGTCCCTGGACCCCGGTACCGCTCTGTGCCCGAAGGCTGCCCGTCGTTCACAGCAGCCACAGGCTTGTTATGCTGAGTTTTTTTTCATTGTCAGATGGATTTTTGTCATCGTTTCGAAGATAGGGGGCAGGCGGCCCGTGGCCGGCCCGCCCCGCAATATGCCGAAAGGTTACCTTCAGCTCGAATCGAAATACGCTCCCATAGGTGTCGTTTTTTTAGGTTAAACAATCTCTTCGGCGGAGGTGTCCGCCGCTTCTGCTTGGTCGAGAAACCGGGCGATACGGTCGTCGCTGCCGCTGATGCTTTCCAGCAGCGAAGCGTAAATCTGCGTATCCTGAATGCTCCGCACGGCCCGCACGAGTGCGGCGCGGTGTTCGGCGGCGACCTGCTGTCCGTTGCACAGACGGATTATCCACTCCAGTTCGCGGGGACCTATCCCTTGTCCGCAATCGTGCAGCCCCGGGGACGCGCTCTCCATGACCGCGTCGTGCGGTGCCTCGGTGTCGGAAGGAGTCTGCCCGTCGTCCGGCTGCTCTGCAGACGGTTTTTGGCCTTGCAGCGTGCTGCGCAGGTAGTCGTCGTAAAACGCTATCCGAACAGGGTCGGTGAACATCTCCGGCAGCCGCCCGGAGGATTTTCCGGCAGTTGCGGAAGCAAAGGTATCGCCTGCGGCGGCGGATTCTCCACCCTGTCGTGCGTTGGCGCTCTTTGGCGCAATATGGCGGAGGCTCCCGCCGCGCGGTACCAGGTCGTCTTCCGGAACCGAAGCCGTATCGCGGCGGAAAGGGTCCTTCGCCTGCGGGACGTCGGCAGGGACGCCCGTCTTTCGCGCCCAGCACTCCAGCAGCTCTGCCAGCCGACGCAGCGGCCGACCGAAGAGCAGCGCATCCAGCCGCCGGGCGAACAGAAACCGGTCGAGGAACAGGTAGCAGAACAACAGACAGAAAATCCCTCCGCCGAGCCATTTTAACACCGTCCCCGCGTCCATCGCTGAAGCGGGTAACGGTACTCCTCCAGATGCGCCGCAACGAGGTTGCGTACGATGGACGATACGGTGCAGTCGCCTTCCGGAGTCAGCTCACGCAGCAGGCAGACCAGACAGGCGTGCTGTTCGGGGGTAAGGTACACGGCACGCCGGCCGCCGACCGCAAGGTGAGGTTTAAGAAAACGGGACCGGTAACGCTCCGGGGTGATGCGCCAGGGCAGGTAATGCGCCCGCACCGTCGTCCGATACCGCTGCCGATGCAGTCAGCATCGCAGGAGTACGAGCAAGAGAAGCACCGAGGCCGCAGCACCCAGCACCGTGAACCACGCGGCGCACTGCGCATGCGTAGCAAACCAATTTACAACCGATTCGTGCATATTAAAAAGTTTATTCAAATCCTTCGAGCAAAGTTGTCTTATCCGTTCGCCATACTGCTCGAAATGGTATGCGAGGATGTTGTCGATAAAACTGCCGACCGTCAGGTTCCGCTTGCCGAGAAGCCCGATAAGAGCGGTGATTTTGCGGTGCAGCGCCCGGTCGATATAGACACCCTGCCGTTCGTTGCAGGGGCGCGATACAAGAAAACGTGCCGTGTAGTCGTCGCACGGAAGGTGCAGGGCGCTTTTGCTGCGAGGCAGCGTGTGCTCCGGTCGCTCCGACGGGAAGGTGCCGTGTGCTGCGGCATCCGGACCCGTTCCTGCCATGAGGCTGCGCAGGTACTCTTCGTCGAGCCTCTTATCCGTTTCGTCCTTCATCCTTCGGGTCGAGATTCAGTGCGAGGCACAGTTCATTCATCAGGTCTGCAAGGCCGCACTCCCGGGCCAGCGCCGCATCGGGAGGCAGCAGCGTCGAACGGCCTGCCCAAGTGCCGGGCACCAGGTCGCGGCCCAGCGCCGCACGGACGGGAATGCGGCTGTGCAGCAGCCGCAGGCCGAGCTGGGAGATGCCCGTAGCATAGATGTCGTACAGACGGTTGCGCTCGCGGCGGTCCACCAGGTTCCAGAACAGAAAGATGCCCCCGCAAGCGCGAGGCGCCCGTGGTGATAAGGCGGTCGTTGAGCGTCGCGGCGAAGTTCAGGGAGCTCTCCAGCACCATGCGGTCCGCCTTGAGCGGCACGACCAGATAATCCAGGGCAGCCAGCGTCGAAAGGACGCCTTCCGTGCCCATTGTCCCCGGCAGGTCAAACAGTACCGCCTGACAGCTTTCCTGCCCCCGGGCAGCATACTGTTCCCATTCCCGGAGTGCCGTCTGCGGGCGGGCCGCAAGGACCGGGTAAGGCTGCCGGTCCAGACGGCCGAACTGCGCCTCCAGCCGCTGCCGCACGAGTGCCGAGGCCTCGGCTGAAGCCGTATCGCGCTGCCGCTGCCGAAGAACGGAATACTGCGGGTAGTCGCAGTCTATCACGGCCACGCGAAAGCCGCGCACGTAATGCAGTCACGAGGCCGTCAGAATCGTAAAGGTGGATTTGCCCACGCCGCCTTTTTTGACTGGCAAATGCGAAATGAACGGGACGTGTTTCCATAAAGATGAATCGATGAATAAGTGAATGAATAGGTGTTCGTACGAATGTCCGTCTGTCTTTTCAGCTGCGTATTCGTCCCGACGGACGGATAGCTAAACAGCTATGCAATTATTCAGCTATCCGCACGGATACGGACATAGCCGGACAGATGGATAAACGGCCGAACAGGGTGCAAAGTAAATATGCCGGCAATAGGATTGTACGGGGCCTGACAGACGTGGCACGTGCTGGCGCTCTTTGGCGCAGAATGGCGAGGGCTGAAAAGTTACATTTCCGGCAAACGGGCCGTATCTTTGCAGCGGGAAATCCCCCCGCAAGGGGACAATGTCGGAAAATCTCACGATTTTTCCTCCTTCAACCGGCCCTGCGGCCGGTTTTATTAGCACACGCTAATAGCAAGGGGTACTTTCGGCCGCCCGAAATAAATCCGGCCGCCCGAAAGGGCCGCGCAGAAACTCTGCACGGCGAACGGTTCTTCCAAGTCGAACCTTGAACACGATATGATATGCCGATGCGACGCACGAACAGAAATGCCGCCGGACGCAAAGTGCTGTCCGACCCAAAGACACACAGGTACTACCTGAAGCTCAACGACGAGGAAAACGAACGATTCCTGTCGATGATGCGGCAGACACAATACCGCCGTGCGGCGGATTTTATCCGTGCACGCCTCTTCGACTGACCTTTTCGCGTCACGGTGCGCGACCGCAACACGCACGATTTTCTCGTCCGCCTGACCGAATTTTACGAACAGTTCCGGGCCGTCGGGCGAAACTACAATCAATGCGTCAAGGCCATTCATTCTATCTACGGCGAGAAGAAAGCGCTCGCTTTTCTCTACAAACTCACCGCAGAAACCCGGAAACTGGAACAGCTTATCATCGAGGTCGTGCGCATCACGAGGGAAATGCAAAAATGGTATCGGGAACAAGGAACCGATGCAATGCAGAAGAACGACGTCGTGAAATAGAAGTTATCTGCGGCAGGAAGACAGTGTGTCGGTAGGACGAAAAAAAAACATAAGGTGGGTTCTATCAATTCCATTTTTTATTTCTTGCATAAGACAGCAGAACCCTTTAACTGTCTTGAGCAAGATAATCTTGCGTAAAGTTAAGCAATTTAATCTCCCCCCCCAAAAAAAAATGAGGGATTTTTGCATTTTTGAGGATACACCCCGTCTCTTTTTATTGGGCAATCGCCAATTCACGTTTATTGCACACAATCTGGATGTAGCGGAAGATGTTGTAGGTCAAATTTGTCATCGCCACATTCGCCTTTGCCCGTACAATCCCTATTGTCCTGACAATAAGGCCGTGCATACTTTGCTCTTCAAAACCGAATACGTGCTCGACAAGGCAACGGGTCTTGGACTTGCGCCTGTTCTCAGCCTTCTGTTTTTCTGTCAGAGGATGATTCCGACGGCCTTTCTCGCAGATTATCGGATTCATGCCATGCTCCTTCACGGTTGACTCCTGCCCGGCATATCCTGCGTCAAGATACAAATCCTTATCCTTGTCTGACTCATCAAGCAGCTGCTCAAAACCTTTGGAATCATGCACATTGGCAGGCGTTGTTGCATACGAGAGGATTACCTTGTTGCCTTTGTCTACCTTGACATGCTGCTTGTAGCCGTAAAACGTGTCTCCGCGCTTCTTCGTCCAACGGGCATCCACATCCTTATGGAATTTCTTGTGAGGATTGTCATTCCACAGTTCGTCGCCCTTGCCCTCCTTTATCTTCGCATTCTCCTCACGAGTGTTGCGCTGGCGTGAGGCAACGACAAAACTGGCATCTATGATCCGCCCCTCGTTGAACTGAAGGCCCTTGGCCTCCATGAACGTACGGAAGTCTTCAAACAACTTGTCATACGCACCGACGGACGTGAGGGCTTCGCGATACTTCCAGATTGTCTTCTCGTCCGGTACATCATCCACGTTCTCTATCCCCAGAAAAGCGCGGAAACTGGTGCGGTCCACTATCTGATATTCTATCTGATGGTCACTCAGGCCATAGTAACGCTGGAGAAACAGTATCTTGAACATCAACACACAATCTATGGGAGGACGCCCGGCATTGCCCTTTACGCTCGCCTGTGAACAGAGAGGCTTCCAATGTCGGACGGAATATCTCAAAGTCCACCAATGACGACAGTCTCTCTAGTGGGTTGCCTATCACGTTAAGGCGAGACGATTGATTCTCGGATTCAAACACACTTTTATAGCGTAACTTGCGATAGCGGCTTAACTTGTTCATGATCTATGATTATTTTGTCTGTTTCTGCAAATATAAGCATTTTATCCGCTTATGCAACTTATAATCAGGGATTTAATTTATAGAAGTCCCCATAATATATTTACTGGCACAACTGTTACTTGCTCGATACTCTTGTGGTGCAATTTCCGTGTGCTGTTTGAAATATTTATGGAGTGTAAAATGTTCTGAGAAATTCAATTCGGCGGCAAGCTCCTTGACATTTTTCAATACATTCTCCAACAGAAGTTTTGTTTGGTTTATCGTTATGTCGATGATTCGTTCATGGCAGAGCCACCTATCCACACCGACTTAAATTTCTATGCAACGACATGCGTATATGTCAGCGTACTGGCATAACAACCTTTCCATCCAGTTTATGTCGAGTGGAAGAGAGGTGAATTCTATTTCTGTCTCACGGACTTTCTTTCGATTTGCCCAAAGCAAGCAAACAAGGGGGGGCAATTCGTTTATGCCTTTACAAATGAAACAGGGACATCTTCACAGCGCAGTTTCTTGCAAATATATTTTTTAATCGTAAATTTGCAAGAAATAAATAGCTATGATTGAAAGGACATTACAAATAAAGCTGTTAGAGCTGACAAAAAAAAGTATCCGATAGTAACCTTGACCGGGCCTCGTCAGTCCGGTAAATCGACTTTACTGCGTCATGCTTTTCCCAATTATAAATATGTTTCGCTGGAAGATCCCGATATGCGTTTGTTTGCAATGGATGATCCGAGAGGTTTTCTCGCGACTTATCCGGACAAAACGATTATCGACGAAGCCCAACGGGTTCCGGCTCTGTTCTCCTATATCCAGACGCATACGGATAAAGAGGGACGCGAGGGGATGTATTTACTGGCCGGTTCGCACAATTTTCTGTTGATGGAAAATATTAACCAGTCGTTGGCTGGAAGAACCGCCATACTGAAACTTCTGCCGTTTTCTCATGCGGAGATGAAAGAGAGTGGAATACTTCCACAGACAGTCGATGACGAGATTTTCAACGGAGGCTATCCTCGTCTTTATGATAAGGATATAGCACCGTCGGATTACTACCCGTTTTATATCCAAACCTATGTAGAACGGGATGCGTCTGATGAAGAACATCGGCGATCTCAGCAAATTCATTCGCTTTATTAAGCTGTGTGCCGGGCGTATCGGACAGCTACTTAACCTCTCGTCGCTGGCGAATGAATGCGGCGTTGCCGTTTCAACTATTTCCGCATGGATTTCCGTATTGGAGGCAAGCTACATTTGTTACCTGTTGAAACCCGATCATAACAATTACGCTAAGCGATTGGTCAAGACCCCGAAGCTCTACTTCTACGATACGGGCTTGGCGTGCTCGCTGCTGGACATACGGACAGTCGAGCAGGTATCGACACACTTTCTGCGAGGCGGTTTGTTCGAGAATCTCGTTATCAACGAATTCGTGAAAACGGCCTACAACAGAGGAGAAGAACCCAAACTAACATTCTGGCGTGACAGCACCGGCAATGAAGTTGATCTGTTGCAGTATGTTGATGGCCAACGATACGCTTATGAAATCAAATCGGGTGCAACCTACTCGCCGGATTTTTTCAAGGGCATTGCGAAATGGGCCAAGTTATCCGGGGCTGAACCGAAACAATGTTTCGCAATTTACAATGGAGAGAAGAATATGAAAACTTCGGCCGGAGAACTTGTGAAGTGGTCGGATTTAACAATTTGATAGTATGCCATTAAGAATTGATGTCCATGAAAACTTCCTGAATCTGTTTCATAAGATTCTTGAAAATGAACCAATGGAGAATGGAAACAAACTCAATTTATTCTCGCTTAAAATATCAAACAATGCTTTTACATATGCAAATCTGGTAGAGGAACTTGGAGATATTCTAACGACATATGCTCTTTTCCCGAAATGCATACGATGAGTTATGCAACCAAAGGAAATATACTACCCTCGTATCCAGAGCAAAAGAACGTTTAAGAAAGGCAGAGAGCAATGATGGAGAATTGGGTGAGATTTTGCTATATACCATGTTGGAGTCTCATTTGAAAGCTCCTAAACTATTGACTAAACTCGAATTGAAAACGGACCCTAATCATTACGTAAATGGGGCGGACGGTGTCCATTTATTGAAAATAGACGACACAACATTTCAATTCGTATTTGGCGAATCTAAACTACATTCTGACTTAAAAACAGGTGTAGAGAAGGCTTTTGAATCTTTGAAAAATCTTTTGAAAGAGGATTTGAACAAACTGCGATATGAGATACAGCTTGTCAATTCAAATTTCTTGAAAGAGGCACATGATGAACATTCTGTAGAACTGCTGAAAAAATTACTGATTCCAACAGAAAATGATGAAAATTTGAATATAGATCACTCATTTGGGATATTTTTAGGTTTTGATGTCAAGATTACGGATGATGAGCGGAAATTAAATAATGCAGATTTCAGAGACACTATCTATAAGAAAGTTGAGAATGCTGTACGGACTATTCTTCCGACGATAAATGATCAAATTGAACAAGACGATTTTAGAGGGTATAATTTCTACATATACATTGTTCCATTCTCGGAGCTTGCGAAACAGAGAAAAAGAGATAATTGCCAAATTAAAGAAATAGATGAAGATGACCGCTGCAAATCAGATAGCCCAAACAATTATTTCGGATCCGTATTTTCTAAAGGGGACTTCTATAAATTAAATCCCTGATTATAAGTTGCATAAGCGGATAAAATGCTTATATTTGCAGAAACAGACAAAATAATCATAGATCATGAACAAGTTAAGCCGCTATCGCAAGTTACGCTATAAAAGTGTGTTTGAATCCGAGAATCAATCGTCTCGCCTTAACGTGATAGGCAACCCACTAGAGAGACTGTCGTCATCGGTGGACTTTGAGATATTCCGTCCGACATTGTAAGCCTCTCTGTTCACAGGCGAGCGTAACGGCAATGCCGGTCGTCCTCCCATAGATTGTGTGTTGATGTTCAAGATACTGTTTCTCCAGCGTTACTATGGCCTGAGTGACCATCAGATAGAATATCAGATAGTGGACCGCACCAGTTTCCGCGCTTTTCTGGGGATAGAGAACGTGGATGATGTACCGGACGAGAAGACAATCTGGAAGTATCGCGAAGCCCTCACGTCCGTCGGTGCGTATGACAAGTTGTTTGAAGACTTCCGTACGTTCATGGAGGCCAAGGGCCTTCAGTTCAACGAGGGGCGGATCATAGATGCCAGTTTTGTCGTTGCCCCACGCCAGCGCAACACTCGTGAGGAGAATGCGAAGATAAAGGAGGGCAAGGGCGACGAACTGTGGAATGACAATCCTCACAAGAAATTCCATAAGGATGTGGATGCCCGTTGGACGAAGAAGCGCGGAGACACGTTTTACGGCTACAAGCAGCATGTCAAGGTAGACAAAGGCAACAAGGTAATCCTCTCGTATGCAACAACGCCTGCCAATGTGCATGATTCCAAAGGTTTTTGAGCAGCTGCTTGATGAGTCAGACAAGGATAAGGATTTGTATCTTGACGCAGGATATGCCGGGCAGGAGTCAACCGTGAAGGAGCATGGCATGAATCCGATAATCTGCGAGAAAGGCCGTCGGAATCATCCTCTGACAGAAAAACAGAAGGCTGAGAACAGGCGCAAGTCCAAGACCCGTTGCCTTGTCGAGCACGTATTCGGTTTTGAAGAGCAAAGTATGCACGGCCTTATTGTCAGGACAATAGGGATTGTACGGGCAAAGGCGAATGTGGCGATGACAAATTTGACCTACAACATCTTCCGCTACATCCAGATTGTGTGCAATAAACGTGAATTGGTGATTGCCCAATAAAAAGAGACGGGGTGTATCCTCAAAAATGCAAAAAAATCCCTCATTTTTTTTTTGGGGGAGATTAAATTGCTTAACTTTACGCAAGATTATCTTGCTCAAGACAGTTAAAGGGTTCTGCTGTCTTATGCAAGAAATAAAAAATGGAATTGATAGAACCCACCTAAAATTATACAGAGTGTGCGTTGAACGTTCCGTTTTACGCACATTGAGTATTGACACACGAAGAAAAATATACCGAAAAAGAAATTCGCGACTTATTGCGATTTGCAGATTTATTATCGACCTCTTCCATCTCGGATGCGCGTAATTACGCATATAAAATCATTACCTATCTAAATCCTTACTGCAAGGATAATGTGTACTATCAAACCGTTGCAAAAAGCTGTTTATAGTAATTTGGGCAATTTTCCCGCTATATCTTATTTAGAAGCAGACAATCAAAATGTCTCTTATTTACCATTCTCGAGCGGTTCAGGATGAAGCAAAAAAACTCATACAAGAAGTTCCCGATGGCGCAGGGGCTTGTTTTTACGGATATTCAGTACGAGCTATTCTCAAAATTGATTTCATCACGCGAATTCAGCTTTTCCGGGCCGACTTCTATGGGAAAGTCCTTTGTCATAAAAAGCATTCCTGCGGTGTGAGATTCAAAATACACCTCCGGAAAATTTTATCATATTGGTTCCCAGTCGTGCCTTGATAAATCAATACGCCATTGAACTGAAATCCGAAATGGAAGCATTGTTGGAAACCAACAATTATAAAATAGTCACCAACTCGAATATAGCTGATTTTGCCAACAAATGAACAATGTAATTATGTCCTGATTCTTACACCCGAGCGTTTGATCAGTTACATATCGCAGGAAAAGAACCCTTCGATAGGTTTTCTTTTCGTGGATGAAGCGCACAAATTGGCACAAACGGAAGACACCCGCAGTATAACTACCTATACGTCTATCGAAAAAACGCTGAAAAAATATCCGAATATCAAACTTTATTTTGCCTCGCCCAATGTATCCAATCCTGAGATCTTATTATCCATGTTTCGGAGGGGCAAAGCCGAAAATACTTTTAAGACGCAAGAAACTCCAGTTGCACAAAACTTATATTTCATAGATTTATTAGAGAAGAAATTATCCTATTGCTTGGATGATGAATTCATACCTATGACTCAATCGGCGCTGGATAATATTTCGTCCATCAATGATGTATTGCTGCACTTTGGACAACGTAGCAATTTGATATATTGTAACGCGAAATCAAAAGCAATTAGTTATGCGAAAGAACTTGCGGCGACCATAGAATGCTCCGACAATAAAGCGTTGAAGCGAGCGGCATCTATTATCAGAGCTTATATACATCCCGATTACTACCTTGCAGACTTGGTCCAAAAAAAAGAAATTGCATATCATTTCGGGAATATGCCGCAATTGATCCGTAATTTGATAGAGGATTTATATCGAGACGGTCATTTGAAATATATTTTCTGCACTTCAACTTTGCTGGAAGGTGTAAATATGCCCACGCAGAATTTGTTTATTGTAGACGATAAAAAGGCAAAGAAGATTTTAAGACCGATTGACTTCTGGAACTTGGCGGGTCGAGCAGGACGTCTTGCGAAAGAGCTTCAAGGAAATGTGTTTTGTGTTAAACATGGAAATATAAGTTGGGATAAGCCATCATTTTTCAAGGAAAAAAGATATACAACTCGTACCGACAATATATGAAAGAATCGACCATAATCTGAAAAAAGATTGAGAAGATTATTCAAGAACAAGAGATTTCGGGAACAGATATAGAACAGGAAATATTGAGATATATAGCCAATATCATTTGTATAGATACACTTGAACCTAAAAATGGGTATAAAAGCCCTCTAATAACAGCTTTAATAGAACGAAACAAAACGACGATTATTGAATTGGCCAAATCTAAATCGGCTCAAAATGAAACACCGTATTTGATATTGTCTGCGAATGAATCAATAGAATTGAAGACCCAAAATAGCGCATATAAGCAGTTGAAATATTTACATGCTCAAAAGCGTAATATATCATTGCCGGCGCAAATCAATTATCCCAATATTTTAGGAATATTAACAAAACTACATAAACTATATAGCTGGAATGATAAATACCTCGGGAATGAAAATTCACTGAAATATTATGCAATGTTGATGAATAAGTGGATCAACGATAGTAGTTTGAACCAAATTATCTCTGAGTCAATTGACTTTTATTACACCCACAATCGAAAATTGCAAATAAATAATAGAGATTGGGTTGATTTTGATAAAAACGACAAAACTCATATAAACGCTTTGATTGGAAATATCATAGATGAAATAGAGATTGTGCTTCGATTTCAACTTGAAAAATATTTCAATCATTATCATATGATGGTTAAAAATATTTTGGGAGAAGATAATGCCGGAGAAAATTGGGCGATGCTTTTAGAGTATGGAACTCAGAACAGAGAAATAATCGCTTTGCAAAATATGGGATTGTCGAGATATTCGGCGCAAAAAATTTTCAAGGAGTGTAAAGGTGCGTTTATTTCAGAAAATGGACAACTTAAAAAGGTAGATAAATACAAAGTATTATCCAAGCTCCAAAAGGATTCAATAGAATATATCGAAGCTCAGAGATTGCTATAAAGGGATTATGATAACGGGCAAAAGACGGTTCACTTTATTTACATATTCAAACAGTCAAGGGCACAATGCTTGAACTCTCGAAGGCGCTTTGTGCAGATCTTTTTCTGCTACAAAATTCAATCTCGCAGGCGGTACTGCATTGGCTTTATACATAGGACGTCGTCTGAGTATCGATTTGGATATGTTCAGTGTCAAACCTTTCGCTGTGTAGAAGATGAAATGGCACCGGGACGACCAAAACGAGATTTTCCGACACAGTTGGGACAAGAACGGCAAAAAGCCCCAACAAGAAAAAACATTAAAACTGAAAATATAAATCGCGCATGATTCCCACCGTGAGCTACGGCAGCAACTTCTACGGAGTGCTTGCCTACAACAATCTGAAGGCCGAGGCCGGCAAGGGCGAGGTGCTGTGAACGCAGGGCCTTGCCCGCAAGTCGGACGGCGGCATCGACCTTGCCGACTGCCTCGACACTTTCCGGCTCTTTGCCGACTGTAATCCCAACGTCCGTAAACCGGTCATCCATTTTTCGCTCTCTCCGGCACCGGAGGATAACCTTTCCGACGGACAGATGGCCTACATCGCTCATGAGTTCATGGAGCGCATGGGGTACGGCGACCAGCCGTACATCGTCTTCCTGCACGAAGATACCGGACGACGGCACCTGCACATCGTCTCGGTCCGGGTGGACGAAGAGGGACACGAACTGCCGTACCGTTTCGACCTGAAACGGGCAATGGCACACTGTCGGGAAATGGAACGCAAGTACGGTTTGCGTCCGCCACAGGCCGGGAAAACGACCGCCGAAACTCTCTCATCGCTTCGCAAGGTCGAATATCCCTCGGACGACTTTACGACACGGCTTCGCAGTACGGCACGGGCCGTCATCGAAAGCTACCGTTACCATTCGCTCGGCGAGCTGAACACGGTGCTGGAGCTCTTCAATATCCGCATCGAAGAAATACGGGGACAACACGCCGGACAGGAGTTTCACGGACTGGTGTACGGTGTCCTCGACGATAATGACCGGCGCATCGGCCCCACCGTCAAAGCCAGCAGGCTCGGCCCCGCTTTCGGCTGAAAGTCTGTCGAGAAGCGCATCGCCCGCAATACAGCCGTTCTCAAGGCCAATCCTCATTCGCTCGATACGCTGCGGAGTGCCGTCCTCTCCGTACGGGCTGTGTCGTCCTCCGAAGAGGAGTTTGTCCGGCAGCTTCGTAAACAAGGCATAGAGGCCATATTCCGCCGCACGGACGAAGGCCGCATCTATGGCGCGACGTTCATCGACCGAACCGAGCATTTGGCCGTGAACGGTTCGAGATTGGGCCGGGAATTCGCCGCACGCGCATGGGACGAATGGTCGGATGGGTTCCGCCCGGAGCCGGTATCCGATACAGTCCTTGCGCAGGAACGGTCCGGCTGTCCGAACTTCCGTATGGAGGAAGTCCCACTCGGTATGCCACAGCAACAGCTGCCGTCCCTTTTCGAAGAACTCCTTTCAGCGGGAGCGGAAACCTTCGGAGAACTGTTCGAACCGCTGCCGCCCCGACACGAAGAGTATATCGACCCGGCATTCCGGCTTGATTACAAAAAACGTAAGAAGAAAAAACGCAAGCATATCAAATTATAAAACCTCATGCAACAGGAAGATGACCTGCGCGGTCTGGCCAAGACCGCCGATTTCATGCGCGGAGTGAGCGTACTGTTTCTCGCCGTGCACCTCTATTGGTTCTGTTACGGCACGCTGGCAGAGGCGGGCTGAACCAATGCCATCGTCGATAAAGTTCTCGCAGGCTTTCAGCGCACGGCGGGACTTTTCTCCTCACCTCTTTATACCAAGCTCTTCTGCCTGCTTTTGTTAGCTCTCGCCTGCGTGATGAACTCCGGTGTCAAGAAGAAGTCCGTTACCCGCCGAAGTATTCTGTGGCTCCTTGCAGTCGGAGGGGTGCTGTTCTTCGGCAACGGTCCGCTGCTCGGCCTGCGGCTGTTCGCAGCCCTGCGGACACTGTTGTATGGGCTGACGCTCCTTGCAGGGTATCTCTGTCTGATGGCCGGCAGTCTGCGTATCTCGCGGCTGATGAAGAGCCGCCTGCTCGAAGACCCGTTCAACGAGGAGAACGAGAGTTTCATGCAGGAAATGCGTCTGAAAACGAACGAACACTCCGTTAATCTGCCGACACGTTTCCGGTATAAGGGAAAGCTGCACACAGGATGGATAAACGTAGTCAATCCCTTCCGTGCAACCATCGTACTCGGAACGCCCGGCTCCGGGAAGAGTTATGCGGTCATCAACAACTACATCAAACAGTCCATCGAACACGGCAGCGCGATTTATCTGTACGACTTCAAATTCCCGGATCTGAGCCTTATCGCCTACAACCACCTGCGGACGCATCTGGACGGATACACGGTAAGGCCCAAGTTCTATGTCATCAACTTCGACGACCCGCATCATTCGCACCGCTGCAACCCGCTGGCGCCGGAGCTGCTGACCGACATCGCCGATGCTTACGAAGCCAGCTATACGGTGATGCTGAACCTGAACCGCTCGTGGACGGAGAAACAGGGCGACTTCTTTCCCGAAAGCGCCATCACACTCTTCGCAGCAATCATCTGGTATTTGAAAATCTACAAGGACGGCCGGTACTGCACCTTTCCGCATGTGATAGAATTGCTCAACCAGCGATATGAAGACGTATTTACGATTCTTTCGACCTATCCGGAATTGGAAAACTATCTTTCGCCATTCATGGACGCATGGAAAGGCGGGGCGGCCGAACAGCTGCAGGGGCAGATAGCCTCGGCCAAGATACCGCTTTCGCGTCTTATATCTCCGGCCTTGTATTGGGTGATGTCGGGAAACGACTTTACGCTCGATCTGAATAATCCGAAGGCACCGAAAGTCCTTTGCATGGGAAACAATCCCGACAGGCAGAGTATCTATGGCGCCGCATTAGGATTATACAATTCCCGCATCATCAGACTCATCAATCAAAAAAGGAAAACTCAAATCGGCGGTTATCATCGACGAGCTGCCGACTATCTATTTTCGCGGACTGGACAATCTTATCGCTACCGCACGTTCCAATAAGGTCGCCGTATGCTTAGGATTTCAGGATTTCTCACAGCTCAAACGCGACTACGGTGAGCGGCAGGCGACGGTCATCATGAATACCGTCGGCAACATCTTCTCTGGACAGGTGGTAGGCGACACGGCGCGTATGCTCTCCGAACGTTTCGGGCGTATCGTACAGCAGCGCGAATCCATGAATATAAACCGCAACGAAACATCCATGTCGGTCAATACCCAACTCGACAGCCTGATTCCTGCGGCGAAGATATCGAACCTGTCACAGGGAATGTTCGTAGGCGCAGTGGCCGATAACTTCGGAGAGGAGGTCAGACAGAAGGTGTTCCATGCGCAAATCGTCGTCGATAGCGAGCGGGTGAAGCACGAGGAGAAAGCCTATAAGCCCCTGCCGGAAATCTATTCGTTCAGGGATGAAGAAGGACGCGACACGATGCAGCAAGAAGTGCAGGACAACTACCGTCGCATCAAAAAGGAGGTCGAACAAATCATACAGGACGAACTCAAACGCATCGAACGAACGCCGGAGCTGGCTCACCTACTCAAAAGCGAAGAGAAATAGACCGGAGAAGCAAACAATAAAAGGGAGAGAAATTTGTTATATTATTAAATATTGGTAACTTTGTAAAGAGTAATATCGAAAAATATGAAAACGACATCGGTTGCATTGGGGAGTTATTTCGACGATTTTATCAAATCGAAGATTGCGCAGGGACGCTATAACAATGCCAGTGAAGTGGTCCGGGCCGGTCTGCGGCTGCTGGAGGAGAATGAGAACAGATTCATGGAGCTTAAGGCGGCCATCGAAGAGGGCATCGGCAGCGGCGAAGCGGTCGGTTTCGATACACAGGAACATCTTAAGACCCTGAAAACGCAGCGGCAGAATGGCTAAGGTTCGCTTTACCAACAAGGCGGTCGAAGACCTTTCCGAGATTTGGAATTACACGTTCGACAAGTGGTCCGAATCCCAGGCGGATATCTATTATACTTCACTTGTTTCCGCCTGCCGGAAGGTGGCGGCCAATCCTTTCCTGTTCGGACAGACCTACCGTAACATTCGAGAGGATTTGTTTGGATACAGGTGTCACAAACATATTATCTTTTACCGTGTTTTGGAAAACAGGGATGTTGAAATCATCAGAATCCTGCACCAACGGATGGATTTGGAAAACCAGATATACTCATTCGATTGTACCAATGAAGACAATACACTCTTACAATAAATTACACATATGCCGCTATCCAATCTTATCGACGAATTTCAGCCTATCATAGCCCCCGGCTTTGAAACGGATTTTCTGAAAGCTTCTGTGGCCTATATGCAAAATCCGAAAGACAAATTGGGATTCAATAGTTTTGCATATAGCATGCGAGAGTTGATCCGCAACATCTTCGAGCGTCTTGCACCAGATGCAAATATCAAACGGTGCAGTTGGTATAAACCTACCTACAATGCTCAAGGCAAAGAAACGATAACCCGTCAGCAGCGAGTAAGGTATGCCATTCAAGGGGGCATTGGAGATAGTGATTTACAAATTCTATTACAACAGCAATATACTGATATGGCGGATGCCATGAAAGACTTGATCGACCAAATAGATACTCTGAGTAAATATACTCATGTGACTCCTAAGACATTCGGACTTTCCCCAGCAGAAGCAAGAGTATTGGCCGATGAAGTGGCGGATGCGTGTATCCGTGTTATCCGAATGCTACTTGCCGTGCGAACCAAGTTTCAGGAGCAAATTCAGGAGGAAGTATTAAATCGTATAGATACCGATTTTCTGTGGGATATAGATTGGTTAGCTACCCATACATATACCGATGACTACATGATCAGGGATTGCAGCGTCGAGATTGACGATAGCACCATTCAGATTACGATAAAGGCGGATGTTACCGTCAAACAGCAATATGGATCAGATGGAGATATTCGTCGGGATGACGGCTACGAGTGTTATAAAACTATTCCCGTAGATTTTTGTTTCGAGAGTGAGACTGCCACTTCAGCTGCCCGTGATTTCAAGATGACACGTATGGAATATGACGATAGTATGTTGTAAATTATAATGACAGTAAACAACGACGGCCACCCATTAACAGGGTGGCCGTTTGTTGTCGTTAGCCCTTTCCCCGCCACCGTGCGTCATCCCCGGCCAACGTCCGCCAGCGGGTACGGAAAGGGCTGCACGGGCATTAACTTCGCGGCGGGAGCCGCAAATGCGGCTTGCCGGTACGATTATCCACTTATTCATATTCATAACAATTCAGACGATGGCAACACAACAGAGCGAGGCGCCTGTGGCGCCCGAATCCCAGGATGTTCTTCTGGCATTGAACAAGCAGAACAAGGAGTACGGTTACGTGACGGAGCTGAATCCCCAGACGGGGGATTTCACGTGGGAGACACCCGAGGGGAACGACTATCGGGAGCGTATGTTCCGCTTTCCGACCAATACGTGACTGGGTCAGTTTTTCGAGCAGTTCCGCCGTCAGTACGGCAATCCCTCCCGTATCGGGTTCGACTTTTTCCGCGTTCCCGTGGATATGGCGGACCGTGTTCTTTCGGCGCTCGTAAAGGTCCGTATCGAAGAGAGCGGTACCCGTGCGGACCAGAAACTTTTGGACGACTACCGGCTCAACGACGAGGGGCGCAACGCTCGCCAGGCCGAAACGTACAGCTTCGAAGAACGGGAACTAACGGATTCCCTGACCGAACTGGGCCTTACACCCGGGCAGCTGCGCGATGCGCACGAGATGGGCAATCTGATGAAAGGTTACATCACCTCGACGCCGCTGCCGATATACAAAGAGATAAACGGCGAGCGCAAGCCGCTCGGCGAAGCCTGTTTCTATGCGGTCCGCGAGGAGGGGCGCACGATTGTAAAGGCCCTTCCCGTACTGAAAAGCCCGCAGTACGACATGACCGCCTATAAGGAGCTGTTCACCGACCGGCAGCGTAAACAGCTCGCCGCGAACGGCCATCTGGAGGGGACGAAAGTCATGCGGGACTTCACGACGGGCCGCGAGTGCGAGTGTTACGTGAGCTACCACGAACCTACGCGCCGTCTGACTACGCTGCCGGTCGATTCCCTGCGGCCGCTGACCCACATCTACGGCCAGCCGCTGTCGCGTCAGGAGCAGGAGGCGCTGCGCGGCGGGCGTCAGGTCGAAGTTATCGATATCCAGCGGCGCGACGGACGTCTCATTTCAGGTATTCTGCGTGCCGACGCCAACCATCGGGGTTTTTACTTCAAGGATACGGAAACGACCCTGCGCATCGGCGAGCGCGTGAACGGCGCCCTCATCGACGATACGCAGCGTGCGAAACTGGAGAACCACGAACTGGTCTATGTCACGGGGATGCGCCGACGCAACGGCACGACCTATTCCGACGACGTCATCTTTACCGAGGGCAACATCCAGCTCGTCGGCCAGGCGGCCCGCAACTATAAGCCGCAGCAGGCGCAGCGGCAAAATCCGTCCCCGTCCCCGAACGGCCCGTTCCGCACGTACCGAGGCATCGCTGCCGCAGCCCAAGCGTCCCGGTCTCCGCAACAGCGGTCTGAAATAATCCCCGGCCATGAAAACGACATCCACACCCCGCACTCAGGAAGCGCCTTCCTGTTTCGAGGCTGCGCTGCGAGCCTTCCTTCGCCGCAGCCATCCCGAATTGCTCTCCGACAACGACTTTATCCTCCGGCGCAGCGAGGATGCTGCGGCCACCTTCTCCCGAGGACGACGGGACGGGCATTCCGTCTATGAAGCCCTCGAACTCTCGCGGGCCGTCCTGTACGACGGCCTGCGTTTCTCGCGCTACGACACGCTTTTCGAAGTCGTCTCCGAATGGTTCCCGGAAATCGCGCCGCGCCGCCGTCCGGACTTCTGCCTGAAACTTCTGCCCTTGTGCACGCAGGTCTTCGAGCGTTACGCTCCGGGCGACGATTTCGAGAGCACCCCGGCTTACCGGGTTCTGACGACCGAATTGATAGGCATCGTACAACAAAACCTCGACCGCTATGGCTTTTAACAAAAAAAGAACACCTCCGGCAAAACATCCGGGCTATCGAAATAGCCTTGCAGCAAGGCGAAGCGACCGCTGCCGAACGCGAGGAGCTGGCCCGTTACTCCGGTTTCGGTGGTCTCAAATGCGTTCTGCAGCCGGCCGCTGCGGACCGCGACATCGAACGCTGAAGGAGCGACCGGGAGCTGTTCCCTCTGGTGCGGGAGCTGCACGAGACCGTGCGCAAACACTGTACCGACGAGAAAGAGTACAAACGCTGCATGGACGGCATCCGCAGTTCCGTACTGACGGCATTCTATACGCCTCCCGTTTTCGTAAGGGCCATTGCGGATACCATTTACCGCACAGGCGACATCTCTGCGGAGCGTATGCTGGATCCCAGTGCCGGAACGGGAGTTTTCGCCGAGGCGTTCAGCGGGGAAGGACGAGCGGCAGAAACGGTCTGTTTCGAGAAGGACCCGCTCACGGGCGCCATCCTCGGCAAACTCTTCCCCGGCTATGAAGTCCATAACGATTCTTTTCATCGCGTCAATAGCGATTATAACGGTTCTTTCGACCTGGTGGCCTCGAACATCCCGTTCGGCACGATGCAAGTGTTCGATGCGGCTTTCGAACGCAGCGGAGACAAGGTGCGCCGCCTCTCGCAGCAGGCTATCCATAATTACTTCTTCATCAAGGGCGTGGATATGCTGCGCGAGGGCGGTATCCTGGCGTTCATCACCTCGCAGGGCGTGCTGGATTCCCCGGCAACGCCCCGATTCGGGAGTGGCTGATACACCGCTGCAATCTCGTCTCCGCTCTGCACCTGCCCAACAACCTGTTCACCGACTACGCCGGCACGCAGGCGGGCAGCGACCTGATTGTGCTGCAAAAGAACAGCGGCAGGGAGGCCCTGCGCACTTCGTGGGAGGAGGAGTTCATGCAGACGGCCGATAACGGCGACGGCATCGTGCAGAACTGCCTGATAGCCGCTCATCCCCATCTGATTCTGCATACGACTGCCCGCCGGGACGTCGATTTGTACGGCAAACCCGCAATGGTCTATACTTTCGAGGGGAGTGTCGGGCAGATGGCCGAACGTTTGTCCGACTTGCTTGCGAGCGATATGAAACGCTTCGACCGGACGCTGTACCTGACCCATCGGCACGAGGCGAAAGCCGCAGCGACCGTATCTGCGGTCCGCAGTCCTTCCGAAGAACAGAGTGCCGAGCGGAGTCCGGAACTCGGCATGCCCCCGGAAAGGAGCGGTTCCCTGTTCGGGAATACCGTCGGGGCAACGTCCCCCGCACCGGCGGCCGGCGGGATGTTCGACCTGTTCGGTCAGGGCAATCTTTTCGCTCAGCCTGCGCAGGAAGAGCTGTCGCCCGAGGAGCACCGCCACAGGCACGAAGAGTTTCTGGCCCGTCAGCAGCAGGCGCTGGAGCCGCGCCCCTATACGGGCAAGGTGCAGCCTTTCTACCGCAACGGCACCCTCGTCGAACAGGAGGGACAGTACGGGCATTTGAAGGATATAAGCAGGAGACAACCGATGTTCCACCCTCTGCGCTTAAACACGATGCAGCGCTTCCGCGCCGAGGCCTATCTGCCGCTGCGGGACACCTATCACCAGCTTTACCGGCTGGAGGCCCGCAACGAAACAGAGTACAGGGGATTGCGGCGCAAGCTCGGAAGACTGTACGACAACTTCGTCCGGACGGTCGGCGACCTGAACGGCAAGGAGAACGCGAAGCTCATCCTTCAGGATGCCACGGGCCGCGAAATACTTTTGCTCGAACGCTTCGAGAACGGTAAAAAACGCCTCGCCGATATCTTCGCGTGCCCCGTGTCGTTCGCTGCGAACGATGTGCAGCACGTCGATACGGCTCTCGAGGCACTCACGGCGTCGCTCAACCGGTACGGCCGCGTCGATTTGCCTTTACATGTCCCGTCTGAGCGACATCGCACCGGACGAATTGGTCGTACAGCTCGAAGGACGCATCTACTACAATCCGATGGCCAAGACATACGAGATTGCCGACCGTTTCATTGCGGGGAACGTCATCGAAAAGGCCGAATGGATTGCGAACTACCTGACCGAGCACCCCGACGACGAAGCGTCGCGCCGCTCGCTCGATGCCCTGAAGGAGCACACGCCCACGCCGCTGACTTTCGACGAGCTGGACATCAATCTGGGCGTGCGGTGGCTCGATACGTCCATTTATGCGGATTTCGCCCGCGAGCTGTTCGGACTCGAAAAGAAGCCGCAGGTCATCTATATCGAAAAACTGGACGAATTCGATATTACGACCAACGAACGCAATGCGGCCATCTCGGAGGAGTATTGCGTCAAGGGCCAGGACCGCAAGTACGACGGATTGTCACTGCTCATTTACGCCCTGCACAATACGCTGCCGGATATCACCAAATGCATCGGTTACGATGAGAACAACAAACCCGTCCGCGTGAAGGATGCCGAGGCGGTGCAGCTCGCCGACGCCGTGGTGAACCGGATACGGCAGGCTTTCAGCGACTGGCTGCAGGAGCGTCCCGAAGCGTTCAGGCAGCAGCTGACCGACCGTTATAACCGTCTTTTCAACTGCATCGTGCGTCCCCGCTACGACGGCTCCTTCCAGTCATTCCCCGGCCTCGACCTGAAAGGTCTGGGGAATAGACTCCCCTGTACGGGAGCCAGAAAGACGCCATATGAATGCTCAAGCTCAACGGCGGGGGTATCTGCGACCACGAAGTCGGCACCGGAAAAACACTCATTATGTGTGTGGCGGCATATGAAATGCACCGGCTGGGCCTGGCGAAAAAGCCGCTTATCATCGGATTGAAAGCCAACGTGCACGAGATAGCCGAAACTTTCCGCACGGCCTATCCCGATGCCCGTCTGCTCTATCCAGGCAAGGAGGATTTCACGCCGGAAAACCGCCTGCGGATCTTCAGCGACATCAAGAACAACAACTGGGACTGCATCATTCTCACGCACGACCAGTTCGGCAAGCTGCCGCAATCTCCGCAGGTGTAGCAGGAGATTTTCCAGGCCGAGCTCGACGACCTGGAGGAGAGTCTGGAAGCATTGGAGCGGTATGGCGATGAAGTTTCAAAAAGAATGCGCAGCGGGTTGGAAAAGCGAAAAGAGAACCTTGCGGCCAAGCTCGCAAAACTGGAGGACGACCTTCTGCGAAACAAGGACGACGTAGTCGATTTCCGGCAGATGGGCATCGACCATATTTTCGTGGACGAGAGCCACAACTTCAAGAACCTTACCTTCAACACCCGACATGCACGGGTGTCGGGGCTCGGAAATCCCGAAGGCAGTCAGAAGGCGATGAACCTGCTCATGGCCCTGCGCGATATTCAGTCCCGCACGGGCCGGGACCTCGGGGCGACGTTCCTGTCGGGTACGACCGTCAGCAATTCGCTTACGGAACTCTACCTGCTCTTCAAATATCTCCGGCCCCGGGCGCTGGAAAGACAGGGCATCACCTGTTTCGACGGCTGGGCTGCCGTATTCGCCCGCAAAACCACCGAGTTCGAGTTCTCTGTAACCAACGAAATCGTCCAGAAGGAGCGGTTCCGATACTTCATCAACGTCCCCGAACTGGCGGCCTTCTATGCGGAAATTACCGATTACCGCACGGCGGAAGACGTAGGGGTGCGCCGCCCGCAACTAAACACTGAGCTGGTGAATATTCCCATGACACCCGCACAGGAGGCATTTATCCCGAAGCTGGTGCAATTCGCCGAAAACGGCGATGCCACGCTGCTCGGCCGGGAGCCGCTCAACAGTAGGGAAGAGCGAGCCAAAATGCTTATCGCAACCAATTACTCCAACAAAATGTCGCTCGACATGCGTCTGATAGATCTGTCCCACGGCGATGAAGAGGGAAACAAGGCCAGCGTCTGCGCTGCCAAACTGAGCCTGTTTTACCACCGTTACGATACGGCCAAAGGCACGCAGTTCGTATTCTGCGACCTTTCGACTTACAAGCCCGCCGAATGGAATGTTTACGCCGAGATAAAACGCAAGCTCATCGAGGATCACGGCATCCCGGCGCATGAAATCCGCTTCATTCAGGAAGCGACGACCGACAAAGCACGCAAAGACCTCTTCGCAGCGATGAACGCCGGCAAGGTGCGCATCCTCTTCGGTTCGACGCAGAAGCTCGGTACGGGAGTCAATGCCCAACAGCGGGCCGTAGCGGTCCACCACCTCGATATTCCGTGGCGTCCGTCCGATTTGGAGCAACGCAACGGACGTGCCCAGCGCAAGGGAAACCGCGTGGCGGAAGAGTACGCCGACAATACCGTCCATGCGTTCATCTATGCAGTGAACCGTTCGCTCGATGCCTACAAATTCAACATCTTACAAAACAAGCAGATGTTTATCCGACAGCTCAAAAGCCGCAGCTTGGCAGCACGCACCATCGACGAGGGGGCGATGGATGAAAACAACGGCATCAACTATGCCGAATACGTGGCCTTGCTCTCCGGCAATACGGACTTGTTGGAAAAAAGCCCGGCTGGAGAAACAAATCGCCACGCTCCAATCCTCCCGGCAGGCGTTCCTGCGCAGCAAGGGAGCGGCACGCACCCGGTTGAAGGAGTGTACCGACGGTGTGGCGACCAATGAGCGGATTATCGCACGCATCGAACAAGACCGGGCCTATTTCGACCGAGTAGCTCCGGCCGATGAAAGCGGCAGACGTCCCAATCCTCTCAAGCTCGACGGCGTGGAGTCCGAAGATGTCAAAGTCCTCGGAAAGCATCTGACAGAGCTCGACCGCACGCTCAATACCAACGACGACTACCGGCAGATAGGCACCCTGTTCGATTTCCGGCTGCTGGTACGCTCCGAGCGGGTGAACAAGGACGGACTCGACCTGGTGGTCAATAAATTCATGGTGGAAGGACCCAGCGGTATCAAATACTCCCACAACAACGGTCATTTGGCCGCCGACCCCAAACTCGCATGCGAGAACTTCATCAAGGCCCTCGGCAGCATGCCCAAACTCATCGAAAAACACGCCGCCGAGCGCGACCGTCACGCCCGCGATATTCCGACTTTGGAACGGATACTGGAAAGCTCTTGGGACCGGGAGTCGGAGCTGCGGGAATTACGCACACGGCTGCAGGACGTGGAGCAGCGGATAGCGGCGGAGATACTTACGAAAAAATATGGCGAAGGTCGTGGAGAAGGAGGAAGCGGAGATACCGCCTGAAATGCTGCAGGAAGTGACGGCAGCGGCGCAGGCCCGGCCGCAAATCGTTATGGAAAAACCGGTCGAAGAGAAGCTCGCCGGCGGAAGCGACATCCTCCATGTCCCGGCAAACATCTATGCCGTCAAACCGGGGAGGACCCAAAGTATAACCGAAGGAGGCTCGGAGTACCGGCGCATAGAACGGGGCCATGCGGCCCCGTTCTATGTATGTGCGGCATTTAATTCTTGACCTGAATAGCCGTATCCGGAACGGCGCTGTCCATCGTCTGCCGAAAGATAAGCTGGCTGTCCAGCGAATCTTTCAGGTCGATAAGGTCAATCAGGTCATAGTAACGAATCCCGTCGATTTCATCGTAACGCAGGCGGCCGCGAAGGGTCCGGCGCCGAACCTCTTCGGGGTCGAGCTGTAGCAGTTCGCAAATCTCTTCGGCCGTCAGCGTCAGCAGTGTCCGGCGCTGTTTGCAGATATGCGTCAGCAGCGTGTTCATGTAAAGCGACTTGCGGTAATTGCGCAACAGGCGGGCGAAACGGCTTCGTTCGATAATAATCATCTTTTTTCATTTGTGTTTACCGGTGTTGGTTCGACTCATGTTTTTCGAGAGCCCGCAAAACCTTCGATTTGACATAGTAGATTTTGCCTCCTCTGCGGAAATAAGGCAGCGTCCCGTCGTTGCGGCGGCGAAGCAGCGTGCGGTCGGACATTTTGCTTAACAGACGCATCTTGCGCGTGTCCAGAATCTCTTCGTTTTCCGGAGAGCTGTTCGGCGGACAGTGCCGACAGGCGTTGTTCGATGGCATCGAGTCGCTCGTATATCCTGAACAACAGATGCCCGTAAGTGGGTTTGCGTGCTCGCATCGTGTAGGAATTTTGGCGCAAGGTAGAAATGCGTTTCCGAACCGGCCTTTAGTTAAGCCCTTATAGAAATATCCGCCAAACGTCCCGCCGATAAAAATATCGGAAGAGGAAATTGCAGGCCAGAGGATGCGCAAATACCGATTTCACGTTATCTTTGCCGCATAAACTCTTAAACATAATGGCTATGAAAGAATTGATAACAAAGATTCAGGAATCTTATCAGGCATTCGTAAAGGACGCGAACCTTCAGGTGGAAAACGGCAACAAAGCGGCCGGTGTACGGGCACGAAAGGCATCGCTGGAAATCGAGAAAATGATGAAGGAATTTCGCAGAGTATCTCTCGAAAACGCGAAGAAATAATCGGGACAGGCCTTACGGTATTCCGTACTTGCCATACTGCATCGACCAATACGAATGAAAGGGAAAAGCGAGCTTGATTAAGCTCGCTTTTTTTCTTGTAAAGTATTTATTTTCAAATAAATATCGTGTAATTATTGCTTTTTCAAGCAAAATAGACTATCTTTGCTTTCGAGTTATTCAGTTATGCGAAGTTTGGGGAATCCGGTTGATAGACTTTCGTAACCAATTCGTGACCCATCCCTTTTTATCTCTAATATTACAGTTTGTAAATCAACGAGATAGTCTAAATGGAAACAACCATACGATATACAGACTGCATATACCAACGGATGGACAGAAACGGAACAACAAGATAAAAGAGGGAAACACAGCTTCTATACAAGAGCGGGGCATCCGCAATGGATGCCCCGCTCTTACAGAACCGGCTCCTCCGGGAAGCGGACGTCACTTGTCTTCGCACTCGAATTCGTATCCGAGCCGCTTGCCCGTATGCAGCTTGGAAAGCTCGTTACGGGAGTTGAACTGCTCCACCGTCACCAGCTTCGACACGCTGTAAGGCGGCACGTAGAGGTCGAAATCGAGCGCAAACGAGATGGCCGCTTCCAATACCTCGACCAGCGCTTCCCGGTCTATCTGCCGCGTTCCGAACCGGTCGCAACGCTGGGAACATTTCCCTTTGCCCTCCACGAAATACTGCATCTGATGGTTGATGAAAATACGCCCTATCAGGTAGCCTTCGTCCTCTCCCCGATTGTACTTGAAAGAGTCGGCCAGGAAATTATAGATGTTTATCACCCCGCAGTAGGCATTGTCGGCACGCTGCGCCAAATAGGGATTCTTCCATATCTCATGTCCGTCGTGAAACCGGAACACGTCGGTCTGCATGGCGAATATGAGGATGTCTTCGGCGACCTGTATCTGGGCCTCGAACTTGCCCCCGGTCACGGTATTCGATACGTATGCGTTTGTCTATCTTTTCGTCCAGCTCCTCGTCCAGCTCGGCCGAGAGCTCCAGCAGCGCCTCTTTCAGCTCGTTGAACACGACAAACGTGTTGTCTGAAACCCGTTGTTTTACAGACGCCTTGTGCGTCAGCTTGTCTATTATCTCTCCCCGTAATTGACCGTCGGAATCCATCTGATTGAATCTGTGTTTTTTATATGTATGCTATTCGAATTTATTTCCTCAACTTTTACGCGGCCTGTCGATATAGACCTCGTCCCCGGCAGCCGGCCGGCCTGCGGGCAGGTGTTTCCGGTTGAAACGCTTCAGACGCCGCTCCGGAATACCGAGCGCCTGCGCGATGTCGGCATAGGAATCTCCGCTGCGGGCAACCACATAACGCACCCCTTCGCGGGCGAAGATACCGCGCCCGCCCACCGAATGCACCGCAACGGCATAGTTGTCTATGTCTATCGGCTCCTGCGGATAGTAGGCATCCACCATCCCGGACATGGACGGCACCATCGGTACCGCCTCGACACCCGCCAGATAGGCGGGATACTCCCCGTCATCGAGCAGATACAGTTCGTAATCCTCGATACATTTTATCAGCGAAGCGGCATAGTGCGGCGCCGTCGCATATCCGCACTCCTTCAGTCCGTAGGCCCACCCCCCTTATAATCCTTCGGGTCGAGCCGGAACAATTTCTCGTACCGCGGGCTGTTCTTCAGGAACTCGGAGTGGTCGCGGTAGGAATCCTCGATGGAACCGTAACGCCGGAAACACTCCTGCAGGGCATCGTCGTCGTACCGGACGGTATCGCCTATCCAGTTATTCTTGCACTTGATGCCGAAATGGTTGTTGGAACGGCGCGACAGGTCGCTGTTGCCGTAGCGCGACTCGATGATTCCCTGCGCTATCTTGATACTCGCCGGTATGCCGTACTCTTTCTGCTGCTGAATAGCCAGCGGCGCATAGGTGGCGATATACTCTTCCCGCGTCATCTCCCTCTGGGCCAACGCATCCGCCGCCGCGCCCAGAACTGCGGCGAACAATGCCAAACGCACGAACAACTTCATAGCCATCGAATATTCCGTTAAACGGTCGCAAACACCGTACAAATATAGTAAATATATTCGATGAAAACCGAAAGTGCATGTCGGCCTAAAGGCCGATGCACGCTGGCGAAACAATTCATTTGAAGCAAATCGACGAAAAAGCGAGCCGCCCCTCCCAAAGGGCCGGACAGCGGCCTGGCGACCGCTTTCACCGGGGAATCATGGGAATACATTCCAGCCCCGCAGTGCCGTGCGCACGGGAGAGCAGAAGGTATTGGGAATTCGGCGGAAAAACCTTAGCTTTGTATCCTGTCGGCTTCACAGACGGCAATACATCCACAAATCATAAAACCCTTATCATGTTTACGGAACAGGCGAACAAAATATTCGAACGTTCGATAGCGGACTATCACAATTACGACAACGTGGACCATCCGATAGCCAACCCCTACACGCCGGGGAGCATCGAACATCTGCTCTACCACAAGAACTGGATAGACACCGTGCAGTGGCATCTGGAAGACATCATACGCGACCCGAACATCGACCCCACGGAAGCGCTGCAAATCAAGCGGCGTATCGACGCATCGAACCAGGAACGCACCGATATGGTGGAGTTCATCGACAGTTGGATGCTCGACCGTTATAAAGATGTACAACCCGCTCCCGACGCCCGCATCAACACCGAAACGCCGGCATGGGCCATCGACCGCCTCTCGATACTCGCGCTCAAGATATACCACATGGAACAGGAGGCCTCCCGCACCGACACCGACGAGGCGCACCGCACCGCATGTAGCAAGAAGCTCGCCGTACTCCTGACGCAGAAGGCAGACCTTTCGATAGCGATAGAGGAGCTGCTGGACGATATAGAATCGGGCCGCAAATACATGAAAGTCTATAAACAGATGAAGATGTACAACGATCCGTCGCTCAACCCGGTTCTCTACGGTAAAAAATAGCGGCCGGGATACGTTCCGCAGCATGCGCAACGTTATTACAACGTAACTGTGCGGCAGGCATCCGCTTCGCCCGTTGCGGCATCGCCGCGGGAGGAGGCGTCCGACGGGAACGTAACCTTCCAAATACGCAATCGGTTTTGGCAAAAAAGAGAAAAGATACCGGCCATCTGCTCATCATGCGTCTTTCGGCCATGGGCGACGTGGCGATGACTGTACCCGTCATCGCGGCACTGCGGCGGGCCTACCCCGAACTCCGGATAAGCATCCTCACGAGGAGGGGTTTCCGTCCCTTTTCCGCGACATTCCCGACCTGTCGTTCGTCGATTTCGACCCGACAGGCCGGCACAAGGGATTTTTCGGACTGGTACGCCTCACCGGAGAGATACGCGCTGCCGGAATCGATACCATCGCCGACCTGCACGACGTGCTCCGGACAAAGGTCGTCCGGACGTTCGCCCGCCTCACGGGTATCCGTACGGCGGTGATAGACAAGGGCCGGAAAGAGAAGCGGGAGATGACGCGCCGGGCGGGCAAGCGTCTCGTACCGCTGGCTCCCATGACCGAACGCTACCGCCATACGATACGCCGTCTGGGCTTCGACTTCGACATGCCGCGCGAACCGCAAACGAAGCCATGCACCGTTCCCGAACCGATTCAGGAGACGGTCGGCCCCAAAGAGGGACGCTGGATAGGCATCGCCCCCTTCGCCAAACACCGCGGCAAGATATACCCCCCATTCCCTTGACCGACGAACTGATAGGACTCCTCAACGAGACCTACGACCGCGTATTCATATTCGGCGGCGGCGAACACGAAAAGAGTTTCGCCGAAGGGATGGAACGACGGCATAAAGGGGTGGTTTCGGTCATCGGACGCATGAGCATGTCGCAGGAGATGGACCTCATCGGCAATCTGACGCTATCGTCACCATGGATTCGGCCACCATGCACATCGCCTCGCTGCTCGGCATCACCGTGGTATCGGTATGGGGTGCTACGCATCCCTTCGCAGGATTCTACGGCTACGGCCAACATCCGGACAATGCGGTACAGGCCGACCTGCCCTGCCGCCCGTGTTCGGTATTCGGAGACAGGCCCCTGCATATCCGGCGATTACAGATGCTTATCTTCGATACGTCCTCAGGAAATAGCGGACAGGGTGGCCAAAGCGGTCGCCGCACAGAAAAGCGACAGACGGTAACGCCCCCTACGAACTCGACAACGCACAGTTCTGGCCGGTTTCCTGCTATTGCAGCAGATACGATAACCTCTTCATGCGCCGAAAAAGGGGCGGACTGTTTACGTAAGCCGTCCTTCCATCATCACCGTTATCGGGACGGCGCAGTCCGCTACCATCTCAGTCCCGTACCGACAACTGTACCTGCCGGTCTCGTTCTACATGGTCGGGCATAGGCAGCAACCCGATTACCCTCATCGGGGCTTTCCATTTCCCCCTTTTTCGGGCTGCAGGCCGTCAGCGGGCCCGTTTGCATCGTCGTCGGTACAGTCATCATCGACATAATTCCCGCAATCCGTCTCGCACCGGCCGAAAGAGACACCCGACCGAACCTTTCCGGTACGGGCGACGACCGTTCCCTACCACCGACCGCCGGAAAACCCTCACTCCTCCGACCAGGGAACGTTTTTACCTGTTATATCATTCACAGTTATTTTGCGCTCTTAAAAAATAAAAACTATCTTTGGCAGACATTTTGGGATGACCGTACCGAAAGGCACGGAAATTCCGAAAGGGCAAAACAAATCAAGCAGAAAAACATTAACCATCAAACTTTTCAGCAATGAACATACCTGCTAATCTCAAGTATTCCAACGACCACGAATGGGTAAGGGGGTGGAAGGTAACGAAGCATTCGTCGGCATCACCGACTTCGCACAGGGCCAGCTCGGCGACATCGTATTCGTTGATGTTCCCACTGTAGGCGAATCGCTCGGCCAGAACGAAGTTTTCGGTTCGATAGAGGCCGTCAAGACCGTATCCGACGCATTCCTTCCCGTAAGCGGCGAGATACTCGAATTCAACGAAGCACTCGAAAACGACCCGGCCCTCGTGAACAAGGACCCGTACGGCGAAGGGTGGATTATCAAGGTCAACATGGCCAACCCCGCCGAAGTGGATACCCTGCTCTCGGCCGACGACTACGCGAAACTCGTAGGCTGATACGGGCAGGAGGAGAGGCTCCTTTCGTCAGGTTAGGTTAATAGGTTAAGATATAGGCTCCCGTGCGTCGTCCGGAAAACAATCCGGCGACAGCACGGCGGAGGCCCGTAAAAGTTAAACATAAAACATCAGATTATGTCAAAAAAAGTAACAGTTGTCGGCGCAGGTAACGTAGGCGCTACCTGTGTGAATGCGATGGCCATCCGCGAAACAGCCGGCGAAATCGTACTCCTCGACATCAAGGAGGGGCTGGCCGAAGGCAAGGTTCTCGACATGTACCAGACCTCGACGTTGATGGACTTCGACACCAACCTGCTTGGCGTCACCAACGACTATGCAAAGACGGCGGGTTCGGATGTGGTAGTGATTACGTCGGGCATGCCGCGCAAACCGGGCATGTCGCGCGAAGACCTGATAGGCGTGAATGCCGGTATCGTGAAAGACGTGGTCACCAATATCCTCAAATACTCTCCCGACGCCATCCTGCTTATCGTCAGCAACCCGATGGATACCATGACCACGCTGGCCCAGAAGGTCAGCGGTCTGCCCACCAACCGCGTATTCGGCATGGGCGGCGCGCTGGACAGCGCCCGTTTCCGCGGATACCTCGCCAAAGCGCTCGGTGCCAGCGCAAACGACGTGGACGGCATGGTCATCGGCGGACACGGCGACACGACCATGATTCCGCTCGTCAGCAAGGCATCCTATAAGGGGGTTCCCGTCAGCGAATTCCTCGATGAGAAAACGCTCGGCGAGATAGCAGCGGCCACGATGGTCGGCGGAGCCACCCCTCACCAAGATGCTCGGAACGTCGGCATGGTATGCTCCTGGAGCAGCCGCTGCCCGCATCGTGGAAAGCATCATCAACGACGAGAAGAAAGTATTCCCCTCCTGCGTACACCTCGAAGGACAGTACGGTCAGGACGACCTCTACATCGGCGCTCCGGCCGTCATCGGTCGCAACGGTGCCGAGAAGGTAATTGAAATAAACCTGAACGAAACGGAGAAAGCCGCATTCGCCAAGAGTGCGGAGGCCGTGCGCAACACCAACAAGATTCTCCACGAGATAGGCGCCTTATAGCAGCCCCTCGCCGAATACGGTTCAGGACGAAAATATGTAAGCCATCGACAGGAGTGCGACGCTCATCCTCTTTGCAAGGATGGGCGTCGCCGTTTCTCGTCGTCGCATCTTGTGGATGGCCGTTAAAAAACGGGGCAACAAGCCCCCGTAAACCATTCGGACGACGTAACTCAACGCCCTCCGTACATCTTCTCGTAATACTTTTCGTATTCGCCGCTCGTGACGTTATCCAACCACTCCTGATTGTCGAGGTACCAGCGGACGGTTTTTTCGATGCCCTCTTCGAACTGAAGGCTCGGCTCCCATCCGAGTTCATTCTTCAGCTTCGTGGAATCTATCGCATAGCGCAGGTCGTGCCCCGCACGGTCGGTCACATAGGTTATCAGCTTCATGCTCGTTCCCTCCGGATTGCCGAGCAGCCTGTCCACCGTCCGGACGATGACCTTTATCAAGTCGATGTTCTTCCATTCGTTGAACCCGCCGATATTGTAGGTATCGGCAACCCGGCCGTTATGGAAAATGACGTCGATGGCACGTGCATGGTCCTCGACATAGAGCCAGTCCCGGACGTTTTCTCCACGACCGTATACGGGCAACGGCTTGCCGTGACGGATGTTGTTGATGAAAAGCGGAATCAGCTTTTCCGGAAACTGGTAAGGCCCGTAATTGTTCGAACAGTTAGTCACGATGGTCGGCAGTCCGTACGTATCGTGGAAGGCCCGCACGAAATGGTCGCTCGACGCCTTGCTCGCACTGTACGGGCTGTGCGGGTCGTACTTGGTCGTTTCATAAAAGAATTCCCTGCCATAGGCCAAATGATGTTCGCCCGAAGATGCCGTCGTCGTGAACGGCGGTTCGATACCTTCGGGATGCGTCATCTCCAGCGCCCCGTACACCTCGTCCGTGGAAATATGGTAAAACCGCTTGCCCTCGTAATCGCCGTTCCAATACTCTTTGGCCGCCTGTAACAAAGCGAGCGTCCCCAACACATTCGTCCGCGCAAAGGTGAACGGGTCTTTGATGCTCCGGTCCACATGGCTTTCGGCGGCCAGATGAATGATGCCGTCTATCGCATACTCCCGCATGATTTCGCCCATGCGCTCGTAATCGCAAATATCTGCCCGCACGAATGTATAATTGGGTTTGTTCTCGATATCCCTCAGATTATTGAGGTTTCCCGCATAGGTCAGCTTGTCGAGATTGACGATGCGGCAATCGGGATACTTGTTCACGAACAGCCTCACCACATGGCTGCCGATGAACCCGGCTCCGCCGGTAATCAAAATATTTTTCATAAACTCCGGTATTTCAATTTATTTATCTCCGCTCTGCGGCAACAGAATATCCAGACATGTCCGCAGCGATGCGCGCCAATCCGGTAGCACCGCCCCCCACGGCCGCTATGCGGCTCTTGTCCAGTACGGAGTAATGCGGCCGACGCGCGGCTGTCGGATAACCCGCCGTATCGACCGGCACGACCGCAACAGGCATGTCCGCCTGGCGGAATATTTCCACCGCGAAATCATACCAGGTAGTTTCGCCTCCATCCGTATAGTGGAAAAGTTCCATGTCCTCGCCGGGCCGCTGCACCAACACCATGAGGGCGCGCGCAAGGTCCGTCGCATAAGTAGGCGTACCGTACTGGTCGTCGACCACGCTCGGCGTCTTTCCTTCGCCGGCCAGCCGCAGCATGGTTTTCACGAAATTGTTACCGAATTCCGAATAGAGCCATGCCGTACGCACGATGGCTCCGCATGCACCGGACGTCCGCACCCGTTCTTCACCGGCCAGTTTCGTCCTGCCGTAAACGCTCACCGGCCCTACGGCATCCTCCTCGCGGTAAGGCCGCGTTCCCGTCCCGTCGAACACGTAATCGGTCGATACGTGAAGCAGCCGGCAACCATACCGCACGGCGAGCGCAGCGAGCACCGCCGGCCCGTCCGCATTGATGCGTTCCGCCGCCGCTTTGTCGCTCTCGGCCCTGTCCACAGCCGTATAGGCCGCACAGTTGATGATTGCCTCCGCCCCGCACTCTTTCACAACGGCTTCCATACCTTCGGCATCGGTGATGTCGCCTTCCGGCAGGTCGGTAAAGACGAAACTGTGCGCCGGATATTCCGGCGCTATCTTCCGCAGCGACAGGCCGAGCTGGCCATTCGCCCCGGTCACTAAAATCACCATAATCTACATTTCCGCTTGCAATGCCGCACGGCGGCATGCTATCAGTAAAGTTTCTCTCCGTAATCGAACAGTCGGGCCGCCTCCAGCCGGGGATGGTGCCTATCCTTTTCGGACAATACCACATCCGCCGTCGGAATTCTCCAATCAATCGCCAGCGTCGGGTCGTTCCAGGCGACGGCTCCCTCATGGTCGGGCGCATAGTATTCGTCGCATTTGTACTGGAAAACGGCCCGCTGGCTCAACGTAACGAAACCGTGGGCAAAACCGCGCGGAATAAAGAGCTGCCGATGATTCTCTCCGGTCAGCTCCACGGCCACATACCTGCCGAACGTGGGCGACCCTACGCGAATATCCACGGCGAAATCCACCACGCGCCCTTCGACGACGCGCACCAATTTGCTTTGACTGCGAGGCGGCAACTGGTAATGCAAGCCGCGAAGCACACCGTAACGGGAGCAAGACTCGTTGTCCTGTACGAAATACCGTAGGGCACACCTCCCGCTCGAACTGCGCCTGTGAAAAACTCTCCATAAAATACCCCCGCTCATCGCCGAACACACGCGGTTCGATAATGACCACACCGGGAATATCTGTCTGTATAATATTCATTCTTTCTGTTTGAGTTACAATATTCCATTCTGTCCCTGCCGGCCTGTACCCCATTCTCCGGACACGCCCCGTCACCCTTTTTCGCACCGCCTCCGTCCGACAAATGTCCGGAACGCACAAAGATAGCCCTGCAGTGCGTCGCCTACAACTGCGTCCCAAAAATTACCCGGCAGCGTTCCTCGTCGTCTCTCCGCTTTTCTGGTCCGCCCATCTCCTCCAAAGTTCCGGACCGACCGCTGCTGAAACGGTTACAACTTCAGCATATACTGCCCGTACTGGTTCTTTTTTTCATGGGTTCGGCCAACTCATGCAGCCGTTCCCGAGTTATCCACCCCTTCCGAAACGCTATCTCTTCCAGACAGGCCACCTTCAGTCCCTGTCGCTTCTCAATCACCTCGATGAAGGTCGACGCCTCGGAGAGCGAATCGTGCGTACCCGTATCGAGCCATGCGAAACCGCGGCCGAGCAATTTGACCTTCAGCTCGCCATCCTCCAGAAAACGCTGGTTCACGGTCGTTATCTCCAGCTCCCCGCGCGCGGACGGTTTGATGTTTTTCGCCACCTCGACCACTTTGTTCGGATAGAAATACAACCCCACCACAGCATAATTGCTGCGCGGCTGTGCGGGCTTCTCCTCGATGCTCAGCACATTGCCGTCGTCGTCGAACTCCGCCACGCCGTAACGCTCGGGGTCACTCACGCGGTAGCCGAACACCGTAGCCTTGCCATTGTATTCGGCCGTATGTACCGCATCGGCCAGCATCGACGTAAAACTCTGACCATAAAAAATGTTGTCCCCCAACACCAGACATACGCTGTCGTCACCGATGAACTCCTCGCCGATGAGGAATGCCTGCGCCAGGCCATCGGGACTCGGCTGCTCGGCATAGGAGAACCGCACACCGTAATCACTGCCGTCCCCCAACAGTCTGCGGAACATGGGCAGGTCCATCGGAGTGGAGATTATCAGGATATCCCGAATACCGGCCAACATGAGTACCGATATCGGATAATAGACCATGGGTTTGTCGTAAATCGGCAAAAGCTGTTTGCTTACCCCTTTGGTAATCGGGTACAGCCGCGTACCGCTCCCTCCCGCCAAAACAATTCCTTTCATTAACTCTATAATTGGTTATCCTTTAATAGTCCCTGGTTTGATTAAATGAGAGATAAAAGACTGAAAAAACGTAACAAGCCAAGGTTCACTATAAATTATTTTGTGTTTCCATCTGTTGGCAATGAACCTGCGGATTTTCCACACCACTATTCGCATCGTTCCGGCAGCAGGTCGCTTTATCTGAAATTCCGGAGAAACAATATCGTTAAATATTCTATTCTCCAACTCGTGATTCCGTTCAAACGGAGGCAACATGGCTGCGTCCAAACCCAAACGGTCAATCAATATACCGTTTACCGCATCCGCGAACTTATACAAGTTAAACTGACGATAAAAAAGTTCGACCTGTTTGAAATCTATATGCGTATGTTCCCGGTTCAGAAACATCATCCAATCACACAAATGCCTTAAACTGATTCGTTCCGCTGCATAATGTGCTGCCATATGACGCATTAAAAACAAGGCATTGAAATTAGCGGACGGCAATACAACCGACTCGCCTCCGATTTCAATGATTCGTCCCGGCTCGGCAGCCAACTGCTTGAATACCGCATCCAACTGTTTCGCAGAGCGATGGTCATGGGTATTGATAAAATCGTAATGATTCTCTACCAATACACCTTTATATTTAAAGGTGGTATGATGATGTACATCGTTGCAGATTTTAATACTGAATTCCTGTTTCAAGAGTCTGTCCGCCTTTTGCGTTTCTCCATAAAGGAAAATATCGACATCACTAAAACTCCTATGACATGGCACAGGATAATATTCACTAAGTCCAACGCCTTTCAAAAGCATCATCGTTATCCCGTGCTGCCGATAAAAACGCGACAACTCGGCAACGACCTGCCGCTTATGAAGATATTCCCGTTCTATTTTATCCGTAACGACTGCAAATTTCAACAGCGTATCAGACGGCAGTCCTCCATTCTGCGGCAATTTCCGGATAGAATCATATAACAACGCGGTCAAATGATGAGGATAAGACAAGTGAAATATTTTCTCCCATTGCACGTTATCCATATCCTGCAATTCCACCTCGTCTATGTGATAATCTGCAAGACTGCTACGCAACAGAGCCGTCACGTCGCCCCATATTTCCTGCTCCCGTATCATCCTTTCATTTACACGCCTTGTCCTTATCCGCCATATCCACTTCGCTACACCTATTTGCACATCACTGACAAAGATACGAAAATTCCCCGATACCTCATTTTAAGTTCGCCAAAGAAACGGGTTCCCTGCATCTTCTTGGTAGAATATCCATTCATTCATAATCCATAGAACCCATATCCCTGCTGGCCATCTTCTCTCTTCCCTGTCATATCAGAGATTTCATTTTTTCCGTATCTTTGTCCACGATTTGCAACAACCATGACACCTTGAAATGACCTTGTATTCTGCTGCCTGAACTTACGGAAACAACGACCTGCCGGTAACCAGACAGGCTACTCAATTTTAAAGGCATTTTATTTGTATTACGACAAATTTACATAAACGAAACCAATGAAAATATTAGTAACCGGCGCTGCCGGTTTTATAGGCTTTCATATAACCGAACAATTACTTCTGCGGGGAGATGAAGTAATCGGAATAGATAATATCAACAGCTATTACCCCCAATCATTGAAATATGGTCGTTTAAATGAGTTGGGGATTCTCGAAAATCAAATAAACGGCTCTATCCCCGCTCTGAGTTCAATATATCCTCGGTTTAAATTTTTTAAAATCGACATTAAATGACCGAGAAGGACTCCATACACTCTTCGAGCAGGAAAAATTCGATGCGGTCATCAATCTTGCAGCCCAGGCGGGCGTACGCTATTCCATAGAGAATCCCTATGCATACGCAGAAAGCAACCTGACCGGATTTCTCAACCTTCTGGAGTGTTGTCGGCATTATCCGGTAAAGCACTTCGTGTTTGCCTCTTCCAGCAGTGTGTACGGCATGAACAATAATATTCCTTTCTCAGAAGAAGACCAGGTCGATAATCCTGTCAGTCTGTATGCCGCAACTAAAAAGTCGAACGAACTCATGGCTCATGCCTACAGCAAACTATATGATATACCGACAACGGGATTACGTTTCTTTACCGTGTACGGCCCATGGGGAAGACCGGACATGGCACCCATGCTTTTTACCCGGGCTATCCTTGGCGAAGAGTCCATCAAAGTATTCAACAACGGAAATCTTAGCCGCGATTTCACGTACATAGACGATATCGTAGACGGCGTTCTGAAAGTACTCGACCACGCTCCGGAACCGAATGAGAATAAGGTACGCTATACCATCTACAACATAGGCTGCGGGCACCCCGTACGCCTGATGGATTTTATAACCATTCTGGAACATGCCTTAGGGAAAAAAGCCCGTCTCACCATGCTACCCATGCAGCCGGGCGACGTATATCAAACGTATGCCGATACGAGCAAATTAGAATCCGCTTTCGGCTACAAACCAACCACCATGCTACAGGAAGGCATACAACAATTCGCAGCCTGGTATCTGTCCGACAAAAATCCCTTACGGTAATCACATGAGTACCGAATCCAATAAACGTATTGCCAAAAATACGCTCTTCATGTATCTGAGGATGCTGATTACCATGGTCGTCACCCTCTATACATCAAGAATTGTACTCAATACGTTGGGGAAAATGATTTCGGAATATACAATCTGATTGGCGGTATCGTAACCTTCTTCGCCTTCCTCAACATTGCGATGACCAATGCCACGCAACGTTTTCTAAACTATGAGTTAGGACGAGGCAACATAGAACAACTGAAAAAAACTTTCAGCATAAGCATGACGGCCCATATAAGTATTGCCTTATTGGTATTGCTGTTGGCTGAAACCATCGGCCTATGGTTCGTCAATACACAGTTACGTATTCCGGTCGAGAGAGTTACGGCCGCCAACTGGGTATATCAATTCTCTGTTTTAACCCTGTTGGTCAACATCGTCCGGGTTCCATACAATGCCTCCATCATCGCCTACGAACGGATGTCGTTCTATGCCTACCTCAGTGTCATCGAAGTAATCCTCAAACTGGCAGTAGTATACTTGCTGGTCATTTCAAAATGGGACAAACTCATCTATTACGCGGCCCTGATGTTCGCCGTTCCGTTAATCTGCAATATCATATACCGAGGCTACTGCCGGCGTAAATTTGAAACATGTACCTATACCCTCTGCTGGGACAAAAAGCTGTATTTGCAAATGATGGGATTCTCCGGCTGGTCCATGTTGGGTGGAGCCGCCAATATAGGCGCTCAACAGGGCGGCAATATTCTCATCAATATTTTTAGCGGCCTTGCAGCCAATGCGGCATTCGGAATATCCAATCAGGTCAGCAGCGCCATCTACGGTTTTTGTAAGCAATTTCCAATTGGCTTTCAATCCGCAAATTGTCAAACTATATGCGCAAAAAAGAGACTGTCGCACTCAACAAACTCGTTTTACGTACAGCCCTTTTTTTCTTTCTACCTGCTGTTAATCATAGCAGTTCCCCTCACCTTGAACATGGATATGGTACTGCGGCTGTGGTTGAAGAATGTACCTGAATATACCGCGGCATTCTGTACCCTGATGATTGTCTTCTACCTAATCGATGCTATCCAAGCTCCGCTTTGGATGACCATATATGCTTCGGGAAACATTAAATGGCATGCCATTGTCGTGAGCGGTCTGACCATTCTCAACATTCCAATCACCTGGGCACTTCTGAAATCAGGCATGCCTCCGACCGTCGCATTCATTACTCGCTGCGGACTGAATTTCCTGACGGCCATTTTCAGGACCGTCTACATCAAATACACCATGGGGTTTCCTTCCGGACAATATATCAGAGAAGTGATATTCAGGGCAGTTATCGTGTTATGTCTTGCATTCGGCATATCCTATTTCATGAAACTCTATCTTCCCGAATCCATCTCATCGTTCCTGCTCGAATCCGTTTTGTCCTGTCTGCTGACGATTCTCATCATTTACAGCATCGGAACCTCTGCATCAGAAAAACAAATCATTCGCAATGCGATAAAATCCAAATTACACCTCACTACGCATCCACATAAAGAAAACGGCTATGATAACATTGAAGAGTAAAGGAATCAAAATGTTCCTGTTTCCGGCAGTCTTAGCCCGGAGATATTACCTGAGAAAAAAAACGCAAACACATTTTCCGAGACCCCGACTTTGTATACAAGGACACCAAGGGATTTGTCAGCGAACAATACAAACTCGCATTCGGCAAATATCCGGATTTAGAAAACCCCGTGACATTCAATGAGAAATTACAGTGGCTGAAATTATATTGGTACAATCCCGACGCCAAACGGTGTGCAGACAAGTTCGATGTGAGACAATACATCAAAGAGAAATTACCTGACAGCAAACAATACCTGAATGAGGTTTACGGAGTATATAACGACCCGGAAGAAATCGATTTCGACTCTCTCCCGAACCAATTCGTTTTGAAGTCTACCCACGCCAGGGCCCAAACCATTATATGCAGGGACAAAAATACATTGAACCGAACGGCGGCTATCGCGGAGATGAAACAATGGCTTCAGGTCGACTATTTCGCCGCAGCCGGAGAATGGGTCTACAAAGACCTGCCGCGCAGAATCATCTGCGAAAGACTCATCACCAGCGACGACGGTTATCCGCCGAAGGATTACAAAATAATGTGTTTTAACGGAGTACCGAAATTTCTGTATGTCATATCCGAACGGTCCGGCCATCATTTCAAGATGGACTATTTCAATTGCGAATGGCAACCGTTACCCGTCACGCAAACAGGACCAAGAGGCGGTAGAATTTTACCCCCCCGTTACTTATTAGACAAAATGATGGAAATATCAAAAATCCTATCTAAAGACTTTCCGCATGTCAGAGTCGATTTCTACATCGAAAACAACAACCTACTCATCGGGGAATTAACGTTTTTCACAACAGGAGGATACGGCCCCCTGTCCCCGGCAAAATATGATACCATTTTCGGTTCGTATTTAACCCTCCCCGACAAACAATAATAATACACCACAATGGCAGTACCTCAGCTTTCCGTCATCATTCCCTGTTACAACAACGGACCTCTGCTGTCCGAAATGATAAACTGTATTCTGCGCCAAACATACGATGATTGGGAACTCATCGTCGTAGATGACGGTTCGACGGACGATACGCCCGCCATCGTCGGAAATTTCGCCGCCAACGACAGTCGTATTCGCCTCGTCCAACGCGACAGAGAACCGAAAGGATCGGCAACGTGCAGAAATATCGGTTTCGACCACTCCCGAGGCCGATACATTATGCATCTCGATGCCGACGACCTCTTAGCCGATACATGCTTCGAGCGGCGGGTGACATTCATGGAAACAAATCCGGAAATAGACTATGCATCCTTCCCGGCTAAAATTTTCACCGATTCCACTCACCTGCCTTCCATTTCGGACTCCGGCAAGCATTGGGGAGTCGGTAATGAAACCATGGACCTGCTGACTTCATTCCTGCATGGCGACTACTTATTTTCCGTGTGGTGCAACATTTACCGCAGAAGCTCTCTACTACCCTTTCGGTGGGATGAAAACGTTAAGATTTATACGGATTTCAGTTTCATTGTTCCTGGTATCTTGAGCGGCAAATTGAAACACAAGTTCGGGTACCAAGACCAAGTCGATTATTATTATCGCGTAAACCAATCTTCCGGGAACAACATGTGCGCATCTTTCGTAAATGCGGACAAATGTACCTCGACAATCTATCTGTTTGGCAAAACCCTCGACGCATTGGCCCAACGCGATGACTACGCCTTCCGACGCGAAGAGTTTTTCCATTTCATCATACTGAATTTCCGCCGCCTAATCGAGGGAGGAGACAAACATCGCCTGAATGACTATCTTGCTTTTTGCAAATCACACTACCCTGAAAAAAATCGATAAAATGCAGTTTATTAGCAATATGTCCATATATTTGTCCGGAAATATAGTTCGCAGAAAAATGAGCGCACTACTGTGCATGGGCTTGTTCGGACACCGATAACATTTGATACTTATTCGCCATGATAAACTTCACCAAATCATTATTACGCCGAATAGGTAAACTGTTTCCCTGGCGGGAAAACCGTTATTTACAGTCCATTCGGGCTTATATGCTAAGCGGCAGAATAACAGCCTCACTCAAACATTTTGGGAACCAATCCGTCATCTCTCCTCCCATAAGGCTATTGGGCGGCAAATACATATCGGTCGGAAACAAATGTATATTCGGACATCACGGGGTACTGACAGCCTGGGCTCAATTTAGGGGAGATAATTTCGCTCCCTCCATCGAAATAGGCGACCATGTCAACATCGGAGATTATTTTCACATCACCGCCATCAATCGGGTCCGCATCGGCAACGGCGTACTCACCGGACGATGGGTGACCATATCGGACAATGCACACGGGACAACCGATAACGACTCTCTGGTTCAAATTCCGATGGAACGTAAATTGTTTTCAAAAGGTCCCGTGGTCATCGGCGACAATGTTTGGATAGGAGACAAAGCCACCATCCTTGCCGGAGTCACCATAGGCGAAGGAGCCGTCATTGGCGCCAACGCAGTCATCACCAAAGACGTACCCGCATACTGCATTGCCGTCGGCAACCCTGCGAGAATCATTAAAAAGTTATCTGACAATGACTTTAGTAATAGGAAACGCCCTCCTTTATCTCATCCCCCTGCTGGTCTACTGGCATAAGCAGCGCAGGATGGACTACGGTTTCGTAACCATCGCCTTTTACCTCATCGTGGCGATATGCTGCATTTTTGAATATATTGCCGAACCTCATCGGTGGGAACTCACCGCATGGCCGTTCGTCTATCTGTTCATAGCCAACCTTATCCTGTTTCTTCCGCTGTTTTCCAGCAGTGACAAAATCGCCGCAAAGGTGTATTACAACCGGTCAATCAACATACCGGGGCTGCAAATATTCTGCGGTATTTACATCATCTTCGCCCTCATAACCACCATATGCTATTTTCCCCTGGCATGGGACAGTCTCCAGTCCGGTGCCTGGGCCTCCATCCGGGACTCCACATACGAAGAGGAATTTCATCTTTTTCAAAACCCCATCTTAAACATTATCGCCAATCTATCAACCCATTTTACCATTGCAGTTATCGTAATCTATTTTTTCCTGCTTACGCAACCACGCATCAGCAAAGCCTTCAAAACGACCCTGCTGATATCCACGATTACTCCAATGGCTCTCACCGCCCTCGTCATAGCGGCACGCGGACATATTTTCACACTTTTATTCAACTTCTTGCTCGGATTCCTGTGTTTCAGACAATATATTCCCAAACGGACAAAACGTACCCTGCTGGTCTGGGCTATCGTCTTCGGAGGTATTTTTAGGACTATATACCATAGCCGTCACCATCGCCCGATTCGGTCAGGAAAGCGATTCTTCCCTACTTTACTATTTCGGACACTCCATGCTGACGTTCGATTACGGTCTGACCGATACCATCGATACCTATGGGAAAGGTGCATATACGTTTCGACGATTCGTCAACTACGTCGTACACGACTTGGACTGGACGCTCGGTACCCATTTCGGCACCTCGTTCTTTACCTTCGTCGGTTCTCTGTATATCGACTTCGGTCCTCTCGGAACTATGATTGCCGTCACATTGCTGGCTATTTCCGTAAGGGTTCTCATACGCAAACACAATCTGGACCTCGCAGACATGTTCATCTACCTGTTCTATATTTCGACTGTCCTGAACGGAGCATTGATAACCGCCCCCGATTTGGGCTGGAGGTGCCTTCTCGCATTTATAATCTACATCATGTTGAAAACATTGGGAAAACATCATGCAAGTGCACATGCAAGATAAAATGAGACATCCGAATCTACGACACGCCACATGCGGTATCATCATCCTATATAATCCCGACATTCCCCTGTTGTTGAAAAATATAGCAGGTTCTTCCGCTCAAGTCGAGCGGCTATACCTGATAGATAATACCGAAAACAACGACCGGTATGCAGAAACGCTACAAACCATAGCAAATGTTTCCCATCTTACACTGGGACGCAATACCGGCATCGCCCATGCTTTAAACGAAGGATGCAGGCTTGCCCTTGAGGCAGGTTTCAAATGGGCTGTCACGCTGGACCAAGATTCCGTACTGCCCGCCGGTTACATCGACGCATGCTCCCGATTCCTCGAAAACAAAGCATGCCACAGGATAGGTATTGCAGGAGTAGCCTGGAATGCCCAGGACTGCACCGAAATCCAAGAGGCCAAGCGCGTATTCCGGGTAATCACCTCGGGCAGCCTGACCAATCTGACCGCATGGAAAGCCATCGGCGGATTCAGAAATGAATTATTTATCGACTGTGTAGACACGGAATTCTGTCTGAATTTGCTGAAAAACGATTACGAAGTATGGCAATTACCCTATATCTGCCTCGAACACCGTTTGGGCAACGACACCTCCGAAGTCCGCGTAGCCGGCAGACATCTGTGCTATGCTACGCATCATCACGCGACCAGATACTATTACATGACGAGAAATAATCTATACGTCAGTGAACTGTACAGAAACATCTTCCCGCAACATGCAAAAGTCCTCCGGAAAGAAGTACGGAACATAATTGTCAAAATCCTACTGTTCGAAAAAGAAAAACAATCGAAATTATCATCGGTATGGCAAGGTATTCGCGACTATCGCTACCACATCACCGGTCCAATAACCGATAAAACGCCGACAACAGCATGATATCAGTATGCATGGCCACCTATAATGGTGAGAAATATATTGAACAACAGATAGCCTCCATTCTGGCCCAACTAAGCGAAAACGACGAGCTAATCGTGTCGGACGACGGTTCCTCGGACCATACGACAGACATACTGGCCCGATACGGCACCGACAGACGTATCCGTGTCTTGCACGGAGGCTTCCATTCCCCCATCTACAACTTCGAACATGCGATAAAACAGGCACAGGGCGACTATATCTTCATGGCCGACCAGGACGATGTGTGGCTTCCCGGACGCGTCGCCGAAACACTCAAGATGCACGAACAGGGAATCGACCTAGTAATCTGCAAAGCCGAAAACATCGATGGAGAAGGCAAGGTATTCCGGCCTGTCGTATTCGACGACCCCAATCCCGTTCGACACTCCCTGCTTTGGAATTTATACAAGAATCCATACCTGGGATGCTGCATGTCTTTCAACCGACAATTGACGGATGCCATATTGCCTTTCCCCTCCGGCATCGCCATGCACGATATTTGGATAGGACTTGTCGCACAAACGTTATTCACCTGCGACTACTACGCCGAACGCCCTTTGGTACAATATCGGCGGCACGGCATTAACTTTACCGAAAAAACAAATACCGTTTCTGGGGAAGATAAAATACAGACTGAAAATGCTCTCCGAAGTTCTTCGGCGAGTACGTCAATACAAACGGTCCAATAAAACTGCATTGAAATGAAAATTCCATTCTCACCGCCAGACATAGGTCCTCAAGAAATAGAAGAGGTGATTGCGGCACTGCATTCAGGGTGGATTACCACCGGTCCACGCACCAAAGAGTTTGAAAAACAGATAGCAGCCTACTGTCACACCGAAAGGGCGGTATGTCTGAACTCGGCGACTGCATGTATGGAACTTACCCTTCGCCTGTTGGGCATCGGCCCAGGAGACGAAGTAATCACATCCGCCTACACCTATACCGCAACTGCCAGTGTCATATGTCACGTGGGAGCACAACCGGTCCTAATCGATACGGCGCTCGGCTCGCTGGAAATGGACTACGAAAAGATGGCCAACGCCATCACCGAACGTACGAAGGCGATTATTCCCGTAGACCTGGCCGGTATCGTATGCGACTACGACAAAATATACGGGATTGTAAACGCCCGAAAAGCATGTTTCAGACCCTCCAGTCCGCTACAGGAGGCTATCGGCCGCATCACCGTACTCGCTGACGCGGCACATGCGTTCGGTGCAGAACGCCATGGCAGAAAGTGCGGTTCGATAGCCGATTTCACGAGCTTCTCTTTTCATGCGGTAAAAACCTTACGACTGCAGAAGGAGGGGCACTGACTTGGCTCCCCTGTTGCGGGAATAGACAATGAATGGCTATACAAACAATTCCAGTTGTTATCGCTTCACGGCCAGAGTAAAGACGCGTTGGCCAAAACACAACTCGGTGCATGGGAGTACGATATTGTCGCTCCTAATTTCAAATGCAACATGACAGATATCATGGCCGCCATCGGACTCGTACAACTGCAACGCTATGACCGTCTGCTGGCAAGACGCAGGGAACTAATCGGAAAGTACGACCGGGCTTTTTAAGGCTTGCGACACCATCGAAGTACTCGCACATTACGGCAACGACCACGCATCAAGCGGCCATCTCTATCTGACCCGAATCAAAGATACAGACGAAAAACGACGCAACGACATCATCGTTCGCATGGCGGAAAGGGATATAGCCACCAACGTACACTACAAACCGCTCCCCATGATTACCGCCTACAAAAACCTCGGCTTCGACATCGTTGATTTCCCGCACGCATACGCCATGTACCGGAACGAAATCACGCTTCCTCTCCATACGCGTCTAACGGACGAAGAGACCGAATACGTCATCTCCAACTATATCGACATAATCTCTCATTAATCACTCCTTGAAACGAATTTTCGACATTCTCCTAAGCGGCATCGGCCTGCTCCTGCTCAGCCCCCTATTTTTCGTGCTGTCCTTGTGGATTAAAAGCGACTCCCCAGGTCCCGTTTTCTACAAGCAACGGCGGGTAGGACGCGGTAACCAGGACTTCGTTCTCTATAAATTCAGGTCAATGGCTATCGGAGCCGACAGAAAAGGACTGATAACGGTAGGCGGACATGACCCGCGCGTCACCCGTTCGGGATATTATATCCGCAAATACAAGTTCGACGAGCTGCCCCAGCTTATTAACGTCTTTAAAGGCGATATGAGCCTCGTAGGGCCACGCCCGGAGGTACGGAAATACGTCGAGATGTACACGCCGGAACAAATGAAAGTCTTGACACAACGGCCCGGCATTACGGACCCCGCCTCAATCAAATACCGCAATGAGAACGAACTGCTCGCCACAGCCGAACATCCGGAGGAGTTCTACACGAAGGTAATCATGCAGGACAAACTCGCCATCAACCTGCAATACCTGGAGTCTCGCACTCTTTTCAAGGATTTTAAGATAATATTGAATACCTTTGTGAGCATCTTGAAATAGTTATGAAAGAGATTCGCTACAGACTGGCCAAACCGAGCGACGCCAAACAGATAGCAGCCATCCATTACGGCATCAGAGAGCAATACGACGTAGGAATTTTCGCCCGTTTGGGGAAACCGTTCTTACGACGATACTACTCAATCATGCTGAACGACCCCTGGGAAGTCGTTGTCTGTGCCGAAAAAAGAGGTACGCATCATGGGCTTCAGCAGTTATACGCTCGACGCAGCCCACCAGATGGCAGTTTATCGCAAGCATCGTCTGGCTTTTGGCTTTCGGAGCACTCCCTTCGCTCATAAGGAGACCCTCTTTGATAAAGCTTCTGTGGCAACGCTATCGCTCGACTGCTCCGGACAGTACGTTCCGATTCGTCTCCTCCTCAGGTACGCGGGGCGAATATTGGGCTTGGGACGCCCGCTACAAAGACCCTATATCCTCCGTGGAACTGGATGAAATCGCCCACTGCATTCTTTACACGTTAGGGAACGACGAGGTCTTTTTTTCGAGGTAGATACCATCAACAAAGACATTCTCAGATACCATAAGCTGAACAAGGCGGAGGAATTGGAGCGGCTCACCCTGCCCGACGGAAGGGAACGTGTTTTTAATGAAGTACAATTTAAAGGAAAGATACAAACGATAATGGAAAAGTTCATCTTCTCATTTGCAGACTTGTTCGACGAAACGGCTCCCGAAACCTTTACTCCGGCAACACGGTTCCGGGAATTGTCCGAGTGGAGCTCGCTGACAGCATTGTCGGTAATGGCGATGGTCGACGAAGAATACGACGTGCAGCTAACCGGTGACGAAATGCGCAGCGTTCACACAATCGAAGAGTTGTATAATCTGGTACAATCCAAGCTATAACCATGTGCACTCCATGCTCTCTGCAAGGTAAAACCATTCTGGTAACCGGAGCTTCATCCGGCATAGGACGCGAAACGGCCATCGCCTGTTCCGAAGCCGGCGCACGAGTCATTCTAACCGGACGGAATGAACAAAGACTGGCCGAAACCTATGCTTCACTCAAAGGAGGCGACCATCTGCAGATAGCGGCGGATACGAACGACGAGGAACAGTTCGTCCACCTCGTCAATGCTCTGCCGCCTGTTCAAGGCGCGGCTTTCTGTGCCGGAATCGTTACTATGACTCCTTTTCTGTTTATCAGCCGTCAAGAGATGGAAAATATCTTCAACACCAATTTCTTCTCACCCGTATTATTAGCTCAGAAGCTGATAAAAGCCAAAAAGTTACAGAAAAAGAAAGTACCATAGTATTCGTCTCTTCCATCGTGGGTCCCGTTGTCGCCCAGACCGGCAATTCCATCTACGCTGCATCCAAAGGAGCCCTGACTGCCATAGTCCGGAACATGGCTCTGGAATTGGCCGCCAAGAAGATACGTGTCAATTGCGTTCTGCCGGGTACTACCGACACCCCGATGATACGAACCCACAATGTCACGGAAGATTCGTTGTCCGAAGAAGCCCGGGAAGTCCCTTTGAAAAGACTGGGACATCCCCGAGATATCGCCAACGCCATTCTGTATCTGTTGTCGGATGCAAGCGAATGGATGACAGGTACGGAACTGATAATCGACGGAGGAGCGACCCTTCGATAAAAACGCAATAAAAGATGGCTACACTGAAATACGACCATGTTAAAATATCCGCTGTTTCAGCATGCGTTCCCCGCGCTATAGCCTATAACACGGACTTGGGATATCTGCTTCCTCAGGAGGAGATAGAGAAGACCATCTCTGCGATAGGTATTCGGGAAAAAACGTATAACCGATACGGAGACCTGTGCATCAGACCTATGCGCCAAAGCAGCAGAGCAACTGTTTCAAGACAACCATATCGAGCGAAGCTCCATTGACATGGTGCTGTTTATGAGTCAATTGCCCGACTACCGAATGCCGGCGACGGCCCCTATTCTTCAACACAGGCTCGGCCTCCCCAAATCCACTGCCGCAATGGACCTCTCCCTGGCCTGTTCAGGATACGTATATGCTCTGTCTGCCGAAATGGCCTATGCCTCGATACCAGGAATAGACAGGGTGCTCCTGCTCGACGGCGACACGGTCTCCAAGGTTGTTAATAAAATGGACAAGGTGAACGTGCCCCTATACGGGGATGCGGGAACAGCCACGCTGGTAGAAAAGACTCCGGATATTATACCTGCTCACTTTACCCTATATTCCGACGGTGCTGGAGAAGATGCCGTAAAGATAAAGGCAGGCGGAGCACGCTACCCCGCAACGGCAGACAACCTGCTCCCCCATACCGACAGCAAAGGGAATACCCGCTCCGAAAACGAAGTATATATGGACGGTATGGATGTTTTCAATTTTGCATTAAGCAACGTTCCCAAAAGCATCAAGGAGATATGCGGACTCGCCGGACAGGAGCTTTCGACAATAGAACATATCGTGCTCCACCAGGCCAACAAGTTCATGACCGATTTCATCATCAAACGCCTGAAATATCCGCTCGACCGCGTTCCGTACAGCCTGGACCGCTACGGTAATACAAGTTCGGCCTCCATACCACTCACGCTCAGTTCCGAACTCTCCGGCCGGCACCCCGGCAACGTCATTCTGTGCGGTTTCGGCGCAGGCCTGTCCTGGGGGACAGCTTTGCTGTCGTTGCGCGACTGCAACATCTCACCCGTCATAGAATACTGATACACCACGCCCGCATCAACCGTTAACTGTTAAAATCTGCTCGCATGGAATATTACGTTTTCAGAAACATGACCGTCGAACGGTTCTTCCGCAATCCCGATACCTTGTTTTCCGGGTATGGGGATATTACAAACATTCCCGAATGCGACAGGTATATTTGGTGGTACATGGCCCCTATTGGCGCCAGTCCCGCTGACATGGCTGCCGAAATAGAGAACTATGCGCTCTCTTTCAAATTAGCTCTGGCCCACATCGGAAGCGGCAAAATGGTCGTTGCGCTCACCTTAGACGAGTCATTCGCCATCCACACCGTTACATCGGACACTACGCTCTCAGCAGCCATTGAGCGCTACAACCGAACGCTCCGGGAATCAGCATCGCAGGACAACCGAATAAAGGTAATTGATTTCCGCGACTTCACCCGTCGGTTTTCTGCCGATGAACTAATAGACTGGCGATATTATTTCCTGTCTCAAATGGCTTTGAGTCCCCGCCTTGCAGAACCGTTTGCAGTCTGGCTGCACAACCAACTGCGTGCATTGGAACTAAAACGTAAAAAAATGCCTCGTCCTGGATTTGGACAATACCTTATGGGGAGGTATTCTCGGCGAGGACGGCATATCCGGCATCGCTTTAGGCGGAGATTATCCGGGCAAAGCCTTCCTCCTGTTCCAAAAACTGCTCAAAGAGTTGTGCCGCCAAGGTGTAATGCTCGCAATATGCAGCAAAAACAATATCGAGGATGTCCGAGAAATGTGGCATACACATCCGGACGCCGTACTCAAGGAAGAAGATTTCGTCGCGCTGAGAATCAATTGGGAAAACAAAGCGACCAATATCCGGGAACTCGCCCGGGAACTCAACATCGGATTGGACAGCATGGTGTTCGTCGATGACAATCCCGCCGAGCGCTCGCTGGTAAGTACTTCCCTGCCTGAGGTATGCGTACCGGAATTTCCGAAACATCCCTACATGCTTCCCGCCTTTCTCAAGAAACTTGCCGAGAACTATTTCTCCGTGTATGCGTTGACCAAAGAGGATTTGACCAAAACAGAACAATATAAGGCCAATATGCTCCGCAACGAACTGAAGAACGAATTCCTTTGACATAGACGACTATCTTCGTAGCCTGGAAATTAAACTAAAAATCAGGGAAGTCGACGACATCACCATGCCCCGTATCGCACAAATGACTCAAAAGACCAATCAGTTTAACCTAACGACACGGAGATATACCGAAACCGATATCCGCGATATGCAAACCGGCGGTGCCCGGATATTCACCCTCTCCGTCAGCGACAAGTTCGGTGACAGCGGCATATCGGGTCTATGTATCGTACAACCAAAATCGGCCGAAGCCCATATCGATACTTTTCTGTTAAGCTGCCGAATATTGGGCAAAAACATAGAATACGCCTTTCTCAACCACCTCGTCGGTTATCTGAAAGCGACCGGTATCGAAACGATAACCGCCGAATACATCCCGAGCGCAAAAAACTTCCAGACCGAGAACTTTTTACGAACAAGGGAACTTTACGCTATGCGACACCGATAACGGTACCAAAAGATACATACTCCATACAAATAACCATACAGAAAATTCATTCGACCTGTATCAATTTGAATAATCATGAAAGAACATATAAAAGAGGTACTTGTCACGGTTCTGAAACGAGAAGTTGACGATATGACCTCGCAGGCCAATTGCCCGGAATGGGATTCGTTGCACCATTTGAACATAATTGTAGAATTGGAGATGGCGTTCGACATTTCATTCGAACCGGAAGAAATGGGCGAAATGAAAAGTGTTGCGGACATCGAACGCCTCGTAACACAGAAACTCGGAAAATAACCACTCTACGCGGTACTCCCGCCCCTCCCATGCCCTATGCCTGAGATACTGATTCTGAGCGCGTACTACAAACCGGAAGCAATAGCAAGCAGCTATCTTGACGACAACCGCGACGAGGCTTTCGTACAGAACGGTTTTTCACGTCTATGTACACACTCCGACACCCTGCCGGGGTATTCCCCGCACAGTACGCCAAGAATACAAGCAAAAGCGTTGCGAAACTCTGTACGACGGGAAATTACATATTCGGCGATTCCGTTTGTTCGGCGAAGGAAGAAATCCTGTTTTTCGAGCACTCCGCTATACCTTGTGCTGCATAAAACTATTCAATAGAGGAATCGCCACCAAGCATGGCGATGTTCTCTTCGCCGGCAGTACGCCGCCCATATTAGGAGCGACGGCGGCTCTGGTAAAAAAATTCAGGCACATTCCATTCATTTATGCCTTACAAGATATTTTTCCGGACTCCCTTGTCAGTACGGGTCTGACCCGTCAAGGGAGCCTGTTATGGCGTATCGGACAACGGCTCGAAAATTTCACGTACCGCAATGCCGACAAAATAATCGTCATCTCCGACGACTTCAAACGGAACATCATCTCTAAAGGGGTTCCGGAACACAAGATAGCAGTCATTTACAACTGGGTGGACGAAAAAGCGGTAATTCCTATAGCGCGTGAGGCAAACCGACTGATAACACGCTACGGATTGGATAAAGACAAATTTTACGTCACTTACTGCGGTAACATCGGCCTGACACAAAACATGGACATGTTGTTGGAGGTAGCCAAAGAGTTAAAGTCGTACAACGACATCATGTTCATACTTATTGGAGAAGGAGTTTACAAAAACGAACTCACAAAAAAACTGCCGACTACCGATTGGACAATATCAAAATTCTCCCTTTCCAACCGTATGAAGACATTTCTCATGTCTTCAGTTTAGGGGATGTAGGCCTCGTCATCTCAAAACCGGGCGTTGGCGCCAATTCCGTACCGAGCAAGACCTGGAACATCATGTCGGCCGGCCGGCCCGTATTGGCCAGCTTCGACGAAAACTCATTAAAAGACATCATCGAACAACATGAAATCGGCCTCTTCACCAAAGCTGGAGACAAACAGGCTTTCATCGAAGCATTGCTGTTCTTTTATAATCACAAAGACGAAACCCGGGACTTCGGCAAGAACGGACGACAATTCATCCTCGACAACCTTACCAGAAAAGCAGGCACTTCTTCTTATGTAAACACTATAAGACAAGCGATTCATAAAAATTCCGACTCTCATGAATAAGACAGCACTCATAACCGGCATAACCGGACAGGACGGTTCCTTTCTCGCAGAATTTCTGCTGGAGAAAGGGTACGAGGTCCACGGCATCATGCGCCGTTCCTCCTCTTTCAATACGGCCCGTATTGAACATCTGTATCTGGACGAATGGGTACGCGACATGAAACAGAAACGGCTCATCGAATTGCATTATGGCGATATGACCGATTCAAGTTCGTTGATACGCATCATACAAACCGTACAGCCTGACGAAATCTACAACCTGGCAGCACAATCGCACGTCAAGGTATCGTTCGATGTTCCGGAATACACGGCTGAGGCGGATGCTGTCGGGACGCTGCGGCTGCTGGAAGCCGTCCGCATCCTGGGACTCGAAAAAAATGCCGTATCTATCAGGCCTCCACTTCCGAACTTTTCGGCAAAGTACAGGAGATACCACAAAAAGAGACCACCCCATTTTATCCGCGCAGCCCTTATGGCGTAGCCAAACAGTACGGTTTCTGGATTACAAAAACTATAGAGAGTCCTATGGCATGTTCGCCGTCAACGGCATACTTTTCAACCACGAAAGCGAACGAAGGGGAGAAACGTTCGTCACACGCAAAATCACTCTGGCAGCCTGCCGCATCGCTCAAGGTTTTCAGGACAAGCTCTACCTCGGCAACTTGAATGCCCTTCGCGACTGGGGTTACGCCAAAGATTACGTAGAGTGCATGTGGTTGATGTTGCAACATGACACCCCCGAAGACTTCGTCATTGCCACGGGCGAGTACCATTCCGTCAGAGAGTTCACTGAAATGGCTTTTCGGGCTGCTGGCCTCAAGCTCACATGGCAAGGCAATGGAATTGAAGAAAAAGGTATCGAGACATCCACAGGACGAATACTCGTAGAAGTAGATGCCAAATATTTCCGGCCTGCCGAGGTAGAGCAGTTATTGGGCGACCCATCCAAAGCGAAACGACTGCTCGGTTGGAATCCCAATCAAACATCATTCGAAGAGTTGGTCAACATCATGGTGACACACGATATGGATTTCGTAAAACGACTGTACCTGCGCAGCCACAAAGAGTATTGACATGGACAAGGATGCTCGCATTTATGTCGCCGGTCATCGAGGACTTGTCGGCTCTGCCATATGGAACAATTTACAAAGCAAGGGTTACACGCAATTAACAGGCCGCACCCATACCGAATTGGACCTTCTGGACAGTTTAGCCGTACGCCGGTTCTTCGATACAGAAGAGCCGGAATACGTTTTTCTTGCCGCAGCTCATGTGGGCGGCATTATGGCCAACAACACCTATCGGGCCGATTTTATCTACCAAAACCTGCAGATTCAACAAAACATCATCGGCGAAAGTTTCAGACACGGCGTAAAGAAACTTCTTTTTCTCGGAAGTACCTGTATTTATCCACGCGACATTCCGCAGCCCATGAAAGAAGATGCACTCCTTACGGCTCCCCTGGAATATACGAACGAACCCTATGCGATTGCCAAAATAGCGGGACTCAAGTTATGCGAAAGTTTTAACCTGCAATACGGTACGAACTATATAGCTGTCATGCCGACCAATCTTTACGGACCGAATGACAACTTCCATCTGGAGAACTCGCATGTCCTTCCGGCTATGATACGCAAAATACATCTTGCCCGTTGTCTGGCCGAGAACAACTGGCCGGCCATTCGCAGGGACATGAACATCCGTCCCGTAAACGACGTAGACGGAACGGCTACCGAAGAGAGGCTCATCAACGTCCTCGCAAAGTATGGAATTACCGCAGAAGCCGTTTCGCTATGGGGAACGGGAAAACCACTTCGGGAATTCTTGTGGAGCGAAGAGATGGCTGACGCCTGCGTCTACATCATGGAACATATAGACTTCGAAGACCTGAAACCCTCAGGAAAAGAGATACGCAACTGTCACATCAACATCGGAACTGGCAAAGAGCTATCGATAGGTGCACTCGCACAACTGATTCAGAAAGCCGTCGGCTATACGGGAAAGATAAAATTCGACAGCAGCAAACCGGACGGCACCCTGCGGAAATTGACCGATGTCACAAAACTGCATTCACTGGGCTGGCACCACAAAATCGAGCTCGAAGAAGGGGTGTCCAAATTATATAACTGGTATTTGGCCAATTTGAAAGCCAGCAACATCAGGGCATAGGCCCCTCTTCCTACAGCAGCGGGCTTGCCAAGCGGGCGAGGGATTCGTAAACGGCATGGAGATTGGGGCGGTTCTCCCACGATTCGGGGGTAACGGCAACGCTGTTGCCGATATCGCCCAGGAAGTAACCGGTCAGTTCTTCCGCCACTTTGGGGTCGTACATGATGGCCGACACCTGGAAATTATCCTCGAAACTCCGTATATCCATATTGGCCGACCCCACCGAACAGAAGTTGTCGCCTATTATCAATATCTTGGAGTGGTTGAACCCCTTGCAGAAGAAATAGACCTTGATACCGGCATCGAGCATCTCGCCGATGTAGGAACGGGAAGCCCAATAGACTATCTTGCTGTCGGAACGGAAAGGCAGGATGATGCGCACGTCCACACCGCTGAGGGCCGCCACCTTGAGTGCCGTCAGAATGGCCTGGTTCGGCAGAAAATAGGGAGTGGATATGTAGATGGATTTCCGCGCCTTGTTGATAGCGGCGAAAAACGCCTGCATGATGGAAGCCCAGTCAGAATCGGGACCGGAAGAGGCTATCTGCATCGGGGAACGGGTACGTATCCGGCTCTTGGGAAAATATTTCTCGTCGTTGAGCAGTTCTTTACCGCTGACGAAATACCAATCCGTCATAAAGATGGCCTGCAGCATGTTCACCGCATCCCCCTCTATCCGCAGATGGGTGTCGCGCCACGGGCCGAACTTCGTCCCGTGCACATAACGGTCGGCGACATTAATCCCGCCCGTAAACCCTATCTTGCCGTCCACGACCACTATCTTGCGGTGATTGCGGTTATTCAGCTTGCTCGTGAGCCACGGGAACACGACCGGCATGAAACAGCATACCCGGATTCCCATGGCCCTCAACCGCCGGGCGTGGCGGCGCTTCATGTTCCAGCTGCCGACATCATCGTATATCAGACGTACCTCCACCCCCTCTTTCACCTTCCGGGCCAACAGGTCGGTCAGACGGCGCCCCGTTTCATCATTCTCGAAAATGTAATATTCCAGATGCACGGACGATACGGCCCCTTCGATAGCCTCGAACAGCTCCTCGAATTTCGCCTTCCCGTCATTGAGTATCTTCACTTTGTTCCGTACCGTCAGGAGCGCCCTGTTGTTATTCAGCAGCAGGGTAATGATATCCTTATTGGCTTCGATGGGTTCGATGTGCTGAATATCCGGGTCTACGAGTTCGCGCAACTGCACCCGGCAAAGCCGGCCTATCTGCTCGAAATCATCTATCTCCTTGCGGTTGAAAATCTTCTCTTTCCGATAATTGCGGCCGAACACCATGTAGAAAACGATACCGACCACGGGCAGCAGCGTAATGACGAGTATCCAGGAAAGGGCCTTGACCGGGTCGCGCAGATCATGGACGATGACGATGACGGCGGCGGCAATAATCACGAAATACAACGCCATGATTACGCTCCGAATATCGGACATGGATATCATCGATGCGAACATACCAGCCATAACCGCCACATTACGTTAGATGGACTGACAAATATAGCAATATATTCGTTGAACACCGAAAATTGCCGTCGGACGGCTGCCCGACCCGCACTCGCAGATACGATTCGGTAGAGACCGATGCACGCAATCCGTCCGGATTCCTTCATCTACCCCGACAAACGCGCCTGACGGACTGCCGCATCCGCCGGCACGTTCCAAAAATAAGCAAGAGGCAAATTTGTTTTTTCGGTTTAATTGCCTAACTTTGTAAGCGTATTCAAAAGTGAAGCAAGAGGGTTCCGGCAGCGGAATTCTTTTTTTTGCATGTACCTATATAAACTGACGGTACACACCGTGAATACCGGAGGAACCGCCCCTACGCCTATCCCGGAAGGGACGTGCAAGGTACCTGACGGTCCCGTACAAGACTCGAACGCCACAGGGATTCCGGCCGATGCGTCGGGATTGCTCTTTTTTTTCAGGGAGAGGGCTGTTCCCCGTACATTCGGGAGTTTTTATGAATCATATTAACCGCTTAACAGCCGGAACCGACCGGCAACAGGAGTTATGGCAGAAGTTACATACATGACCCGCGAAGGGTACAACAAGCTCAAGGCAGAGTTGGAACACATGCGCGCGAAAGAGCGCCCGGCTGCAGCCGCAGCCATAGCCGAGGCACGCGACAAGGGCGACCTCTCGGAAAATGCCGAATACGATGCGGCCAAGGAGGCTCAGGCCATGCTGGAGATGCGCATAGCCAATATGGAGGCTACGCTTGCCGGTGCCCGTATCCTCGACGAGTCCAATGTGAATACGGACAAGATACAGATACTCAGCCGTGTCAAACTCATGAACCACTCCACGAACAAAGAGGTCGAGTACACGATAGTATCGGAAAAAGAGGCCAACCTGAAAGCCGGCAAGCTTTCGATAGGCACCCCCATCGCCCAAGCCCTGCTCGGCAAAAAGAAAGGCGACAAGGTCGATGTACAGGTACCGGCCGGAACGGTATGTTTCGAGGTACTCGACATCTCCATATAGATTAAAGGACACACTCCGCCGACGGACTGCCGGTATGCTCAGGCGTACCGGCAGTTTCATGTTCCGTCCGACCTATCGGGCCCCGCCCCCGTTCCCCGAGCCGTGCAGGATGTCTTCCTGACACGGTGAAACGGCTCGGAGAAGCGGCTCCGTCCACACAAGCCGAACGGCGCGCCACGAATCGCCAAGGAAACCGCTCAGGTCTCCTGCATTCCGGGGAGCGTTTTTCACTTTGCCAAGAGAGATTCCCGCCGGCTGCGCGCAATCCGCCGGCCTGCGATATCGGACAGACAACGCGTAATTCCTCTACCGCACCGCACGTGTAGTACGCCGACCGACATTGCCGGCAGAAAAAATTTGCTGACAATCGTTTTGCGGCAAATCCCGGAAGCAGCCGGAGTTTGTCCCGGTTTTTGTATGCCGACCATATGTGCTCCGGAAAACGTCCGGAACAAAACACTCCGGCGAAACGGGCCAAGATACCCGTACCGCCGGACAAAAATATTCGAAGCGATGAAAAAAATTCCGATTCCGTTCCTGCTGTCACTCCTTCTGTTCCTGACGGTTCCCGCATGCCGCCATACACGCCAGTCTCCTGTACGGAATGGCTCCGCTCCCGAGGTAGCTGCGGCAGTGGATTCCCACAACTCCCGCAATGCGCTCGACTGGGAGGGAAGCTATTCGGGAATCCTACCCTGTCCCGACCGTGGTACAGCAACCGTAAGGCTGACGCTCTCCGGGAGCAAATACCAGCTGCATATCCTCTACGGGAACGGAGAGACGAAAGAAACCGAAGGCGAATTCGTTTGGGATACCACGGGCGGAATCATCACGCTGCACGGAGAGGTTTTCCCGTCCGTCTATCGTGTGGGCGAGAACCGTCTCATTCCGTACGGACCGAACGGCAATCCGCTTGGTCTTCCCGACTTGGAGAAAGAGGGACATTAATGCCACGCCCTCTTTCCTCTCACTCCTCCGGAAAATCGAATTCGAGCTGTCCGCACTGCGGCTGTTCGAGGTCGGCGGGATTGCCGATACTCAGCCCCAGCAGCCTTACCTTGCCGTAGGTAAGGTCTACGCCCGACAGCAGACCGAGCGACGCATCGAGGAACTGTCCATACTCTGTCACGAATCCAGGAAACGTATGACTTCGGGTTATCTGCCTGAAATCGGCATACTTAATTTTGAGCGTCACCGTCCGCCCGTAGAAATCGCGCCGGCCTGCACGACGCCAAACCTCCTCCGCCGTAGCACGCAGTTCGCGTTCGAGCATCTCCGGCTCCCCTATGTCGGCGAAAAAGGTATTCTCGCATCCCACCGACTTGCGGACCCTGTCCGGCGTGACCTCACGGTTATCTATTGCACGGGCATTGAGATAATACGTATGCCCCGCCTTGCCGAAGTGCCATACCAGTTCGGCCTCGCTGCGCATCTTCAGGTCCGCTCCGGTATGGATGCCCATCCCGTGCATCCTGTCGGCGGTCACCTTCCCGACTCCCCAGAACTGCTCTATCTTCAGCCCTTCGACGAAGGCCTCGGCCTCTTCGCCCGTCACCACCGTCAGTCCGTCGGGTTTGTTGTAATCCGAAGCTATCTTGGCGAGAAACTTATTGACCGACACGCCGGCCGATGCAGTCAGACCGGTGGCCTCCCTTATCCGCCGGCGAATGTCCGAAGCGATGATGGTGGCCGAAGGCATGTTGTAGTGATTCACCGTGACATCGAGGTAAGCCTCGTCGAGCGAAAGGGGCTCCACCCGGTCGGTATAGTCGAAAAAGATATCCATTATCCGGTGCGACACTTCCCGATAGACGTCGAACCTCGCCGGCACGAACACGAGTCCGGGACATCGCGCCAGTGCGGCCCGCGACGACATGGCCGAACGCACCCCGTACCGGCGGGCCTCGTAGCTCGCAGCAGCCACCACCCCCGTTCGCCCGAATGTCCCACGGCAACAGGGCACTCCCCGCAGCCGGGGATTGTCCCGCTGCTCGATGGAGGCATAGAAAGCATCCATATCGATATGGATTATCTTACGCATCGGCAGGATGAGATGAAGAGACTATACGGAAGAGGCGGTACGGAAGCCATCTTTCGGCGGTACCGGGGCTGAACAAGCGGCCCCGTCCAATCATAACGGAAAGCGGAGACCCGATAGTACGCACCGTTCCCGAAAGGCCCTACTCCGCCGCAAGTTCCAGACCGGCGGCTACCGGCATATGGTCGGAATAGACATTGTCGAACGTGTAGTAGTGCAAGACCTCCACCCCCTCCGAGACGAGGATATAGTCTATCCGGAACATGTTGAAAAGCCTGTCGTACGTACCCGAAGTTCCCGACCCCTTCTCTACGAAAGCATCGCGGAGACCGTGCGTCACCCGCCGGTAAGCGAACGACGCAGGCGTATCGTTGAAGTCGCCGCATACGACAACCGGATAGGGCGACTGCGCAACATACTCCGCCACCAGTTCGGCCTGGGGAGCACGGCGCATATAGCTCTCGCGCAGTTTGCCTGCTATCTCCGAAAACCGGGCCCGCGTACGCTCTTCCGAAACGAATTTCAGACTGGAAAGGTAGTCGATATCGTCGTTGTCGATATAAGTGGAATTAAGATGATTGTTGAACACCCGTACCGTATCCCGCTGTATCCGGATGTCGGCCCACATGGAGAAGGCACGGTCGCTGCCGTCGGCAGGCAGCAGCCCCGAAGCCACTATCGGATAACGGCTGTAAATTCCCAATCCCGTGAAATAACTCCCCTCCGACCATTCGAGTTCGTAGGGAAATGCCTTGTAGTATTTCAGGTCGGGTATAAACGAATTGACAGCGGGTTTGGAGAGGTCGCCGCCGAGCTCCTGAAAACAAACGATATCGGTATTGTTGGCATTGACGAGGTCGGCTATCAACTGTACGGTGGGCTTTCCCTCTCCGGCGAAACGGTTGTTGAACCCCATCACATTGTAACTCATAACAACCAGTTCGCTCCGCGAGGGTTTGGGCTCCGCATAACGCTTGCGCAGGTCGGGCCGGTAGAAACGGCCTGCCGCCCCGATTCCGAGCAGGAGCACCGCAGCCACACCGAACGCATACTTCTTCCATCGTACCACCCACCACAGACCCAACAGTACCTCGGCGACATAGATGGCCGGAAAGACCAGGCCGGGAAAAGCGAATATCAATGCTTTGCGGGGTCGATATACGCCGCCAGGTAGGCGGCAACGAGCAACAGCGTACACAAGACCGTCAGCACGAGCATGACGAGGTCGATTATCCTGACAGCCAACGGAGCACCCGACCGCTGCCGTCGGGCCTTCTTCTGGTAATACCCGTAATCTTCCATGACAACCGCGGAGCGGTACCCGCTAATAATATATCCAACCCTTCTTCTTCCAATACCACAGCAGCAGCCAGCCGAAGAGCATGCCGCCCAGATGGGCGAAGTGGGTCACGCCGCCGCGGCCGCTGATGCCCGCTACGAGTTCGATGACGCCGTATATCACCACGAACCATTTAGCTTTCAAAGCGATGGGTGGAAAAACAAGCATAATGACGTTGTTCGGATGAAGCAGGCCGAACGCAAGCAGCAGGCCGAATACCGCACCCGAAGCGCCTATCGTATAGGTATGCGCATAACGGGCGAGCAAGGCGGGCGGCACACCGGGGTCGGCAGCGGCGGCCGCATACTCTATCCAGTTCACCCCGAGCTGTATCAGCCCGGCCCCGATACCGCAGACGATGTAATAGGTGAGGAAACGCCGGCTGCCGAGGTCGTATTCCAATCCCCTGCCGAACATCCACAGGGCGAACATATTGAAGAAGATATGCCCGAAATTGGCATGCAGGAACATATAGGTCAGCGGCTGCCAGATATGGAAATCGCCCCCTTTCCAGAAACTCAGCGCCCCGAATTCGAGCAGCGCATTGCTTATCCTTCCCGGCAGCAGTATCTCCGCCAGAAAGACGAGAATGTTTATTATCAGCAGGTTCGCCACTACGGGCGGGGTTCTGAAAGCCCCGTTAGCTATCGCCATGACAATCTGTTTTTTTCTTTCGTTCACACCGGCCCGCAGGCCGTAACCGTCCGCCCGTCTTCCGGCGGCACGCCGCTACTTTCGGAAAAGTTTCCTTATCTCATCCGGTGCCATCCGGACGAGGACCGGACGCCCGTCATAGGTATGGTTATACCGTCCGCCGTCGGAGAGCGCCTCCATGATAGCGGTCATCTCGCCTTCGGAGTAGCCGGAAGGCGCACGCTTCGCCCCGTCGCGGGCCAGTACGGCCGCCAGACGCTCCCGCCCCTCTTCGACAGGCTGCGTTCCGTCTGAAAGGGCATCCATGATGTCGTACAGCAAATCCTGTATCTCATCGACCGAGAAATCGGCGGGAATGCCCGTCACCTCGATGCTGTTTTCATCCCGTCTGACATACTCGAATCCCAGCGCGAGAAACTCCTCGTACCGGTCGGTCAACAGTGCGGTATCATCGGCCGAAAAAGACGAGTACCTCCGGAAACATCAGTTTCTGTGTGACGTAGGTTTCGTTGCCCAGCATCACCCGGTAACGTTCAAACAGAATAGCCTCCCTCGCTCGCCGAAGGTCTACCAACACCAGCTCGCCGGAACAGGAGGTGGCCGCATAACCGCCTCCCAGCGCGAGTGCGCCACGGAAGCCTTCCGCCGAGTCGCCGAACGGCAGCTCTCCGCCGCCCGGTCCCTCCTCGATATACTCCAGCACGGAGCTGTCGAAACGCTCCACGGCATCGTCCCGGCCGATACCGGCCAAAGTATCGTACCCGCCGGTAAAATCCGACAGCCCCGCCTGCGAACGCCGCCCCATCCCTTCGCTCCGGAAAGGGTTGTACGAAGGATTGGTCGCCGCGGGGGGTATCCGCTCTATCGGGCCCTCTTTCCTGACGGGAATCTCCACGCTTCCCCCATCGTCGAAATCCATGAACGAAACGGCTCCCGTTTTGGCGAGCGATTCCCGCACCGATGCGTGTATTATCTGCCATATCGCGGGCCCGTCGTCGAACCGTACTTCTATCTTCTGGGGTGGATATTCACATCTATTTTGTCGGGGTCCACCTCGAAAAAGAGAAAATAGGAGGGCTGCGTTCCGGCGGGAATCAGCTTCTCGTAAGCCTGCATGACGGCTTTATGAAAATAGGGGCTCTTGAAGAACCGGCCGTTCACGTACATGTACTGCTCGCGGTTGGTCTGCTTGCTGGACGAAGGCTTTCCGACGAAACCGGTGATTTTCACCAGCGACGTCTCGGTTCCCACTTCCAGCAGATTGCCGGCGGCGTGCTTTCCGACAAGACCCACGATTCGCTGCTTGAGTCCCGAAGGATGGAGCGTGTACACCGGAGCATCCTCCCCGTAAAGCGAGAACGACATCTCCGGATGACACATGGCCACCCGCCTGAACTCTTCGGCGATATGACGCGGTTCGGTCGTACTCTTGTCCAGAGCCCGGCGTCGGGCCGGTACGTTGAAGAAGAGATTTTTCACCGCGAACTGGCTCCCGACCGGCGCCACGACATTCTCCTGCGACTGGAAGCGGCTTCCTTCGACGACCAACTGCGTGCCGAGCTCGTCCTCCGGCCGGCGCGTAGTCAGCTCCACATGCGCGATGGCCGCGATGGAGGCCAGCGCCTCGCCGCGGAACCCGAACGTATGCAGCGCATAGACATCCTCTATGCGCGTTATCTTGCTCGTCGCATGCTTGTCAAATGCCATCCGCGCATCCAGAGGCGACATACCCTCTCCGTCATCGATGACTTTGATAAGCTCCTTGCCCCCGTTGCGATAACTCACGGTGATGGCTGTCGCACCGGCGTCCACGGAGTTTTCCATCATCTCCTTGACCACCGATGCGGGACGGTTCACCACTTCTCCCGCCGCAATCTGGCTTGCGACGGTATCGGGCAGCAATCTTATCTTGTCTGGCATCCTGTAAACTGCGGAAAATTAAAACGGTCAACTGATTACCCACACCACGGCCACGACCAGCGCAGCGAGTATCACCAACAGGAAAAGCACGCTTCCCGTCCTTCTCCTGCCGCGCCGGCGGCCGGCCTCCGACTCCATCATGCGCTGCATTCTCCGCCGGCGCAGCATATCGCCGGGAACATACTCCCCCTCAGTTGCGGGACGCGCTCCGAGCAACTCTTCGCGCCGCTTCTCACGCGCCTCCTTCTCCGGGTCATAATAACGCGGCCGGTAATCGAACTGTCGCGGTTTGGGCGTATAAAAGAATCTTGCCATACTTCTGCGGGGTTACGTGACGTTGCCTTCGGTCCGAACGGTCATAATAACGCGCGTCCGTACCGTTCAAGTATCCGCTGCCGGAACCGAAAGTGCACGAACGCCGCTGTGACCGAACAAATATACTCCTTATCTGAAGAAATTCCGCATACGCTCGAATATATTTTGTTCCGGCCGCGAGTTGTCGGGCGTGCCGAACGACGGACTCTGCGCAAGCTGTTCGACCGTCTTCCGCTCCTCGACAGAGAGTTTCGACGGCACGTCGATGTCAACCACGACCAGAATGTCGCCCCGGCCCCGGCCATTGATATCCGGAATACCCTTCCCGCGCAGGCGCAATACGCTCCCCGCCTTGGTCCCGGCCGCTACCTTCACCTTCGCACGGCCTTCCACGGTCGGAACCTCTATCGTTCCGCCCAGCACCGCCGTCGGTATCGAAATTTTATGGCTGTGCAGCAAGTCGTTGCCGTCGCGCACGAGCTGCGGGTCGCGCTCCTCCTCGATGACCACCAGCAAATCGCCGTTGATGCCGCCTCTGCGGGCCGCATTCCCCTTGCCGCTGACCGACAGCTGCATGCCTTCGCCCACACCGGCGGGTATCTTTATCTCCACGACCTCCTCGCCGCGTACGACACCTTCTCCCTTGCACTTGGGACACGGGTCGGTAATGACCTCGCCGCTGCCCTGACATGTAGGACAGGCACGCTGCGTCTGCGTCCGCCCGAAGAAACTGTCAACCACCTCGGTCACCACACCCGTTCCGTTGCAGGTCTTGCATTTGGAAACTCCCGAAGGGGTACGGGCCCCGCTGCCACCGCACTGGTCGCAGACGACGAACTTGCTTATCTTCAACTTCTTCGTCGTCCCGTTCACGATTTCCTTAAGCGTCAACCGTACCTTTACCCGCAGGTCGGAACCCCGGTTCACCGACGGGCTCCGCCGGCTGAACCGCCAAAACCGCCAAAACCGCTGAAGCCTCCGAAACCGCCGCCGAAGTGACCGCCGAATATATCACCGAACTGGCTGAATATATCCTCCATGGAGAATCCGCCGCTGCTGTACGTTCCGCCTCCCGCCGGGCCGTTCATGCCTGCGTGTCCGAACTGGTCGTAACGCGAACGCTTGTCCGGATTGCTCAGGACATCATACGCCTCGGCCGCCTCCTTGAACTTCTCCTCAGCCTCCTTGTCTCCCGGATTCTTGTCCGGATGGTATTTCAGGGCGGCCTTCCGATACGCCTTTTTTATCTCATCTGCGCTGGCGCTACGTTCCACGCCCAGCACCTCATAGTAATCCCTTTTTGCCATATCAAATCACGGGACGCAACGTCCCCGCCTCTTATCTTCTCTTTTACGATACCCGCCGCCGGGCCGGCTTTCCGTCCGGATACGGCGCTACTCGCCTACCACCACCTTGCTGTGGCGTATGACCTTGTCGTGCAGTTTGTACCCTTTCTGTACGACATCGACGATTTTCCCCTTCTGTTTCTTGTCCGGAGCCGGTATCTTCGCTACGGCTTCATGAAAATCGGTATCGAGCTCCTGCCCGAAAGCCTCTATCTCCGACAGCCCTTTGGTACGGAGCGTATCCCTCAACTTGTTCGAGATAAGCACCACTCCCTCACGGACAGCCTCCACGTCCGACGCCTTCTGCGTGGCATCAAGGGCCCGTTCAAGGTCGTCCATAACCGGCAACAATGCCTTGATGACATCCTCGCCGGCGGAAGAGATAAGGTCCATCTTCTCCTTCAGCGTCCGTTTGCGGTAGTTATCGAACTCGGCCGAAAGCCTGACGTACTTATCGCGCCACTGCGCAGCCTCTTCTGCCATTTTTACAGCAGCGGAATCCTTTTCAGCCTCCTCTTCTGCCATCTTGACACCGGCGCCCTCCGTCGCTTCCTGCGGACCGTTTCCGGCGGCATCGGCAGGTTGTTCCTTAACTTCCTCTTGTTCTGACTTTTTCGTCTCCTTATCCTTACTCATGGCTATCTGTTTGATTTTTTCCGCCCTTACAGGCTCAAAATATATACCAAGCACACGCGGCCCACAATCATGCCACATGGAGCAGACAGAGTGCAAAATAACGGAAAATTAACGGGTTTAGAAAATTTCAGCCGAGGCCTTTCCTCCGGGGATGCAAAAAACACGTTCCGGGAGGTATATTCCCGGAACGACACAACACAACTAAAACTGATAAAATCTGACACAGACCGCCGTATACGGACGGCCTATCTCTTTGCTGCAAAACCTTTTCCTTTCTTTTTACAGTATCCCTCTCACACTGCATCCGCACGACATACTCCGGTAAAGCACGGGATTACCGCCACAAAAATAATCTGTTTTTCTCGACTTTCAAATATTATTTATCGTTAATCAATAATAATATATCAAATTCCGCATCATACCATCCCCGCATTCCGCACCTGCGCATCCTGCCGCATCGAGACGACCGGAAAACTGTACACCGCCGTATTTTAATAGACGGACAACCTCTCTTTCCTATAACAACCGAAAGAGATAATTTTCTCATACGCACCATATGCGATACATAATAATATTTATTGCAAATATAAATAAATAACAATATACTATGCAATACACACAATACATTTTTTTCGATAAAAAACACGAAAAATGTTGCGGGAATAAAAATTTAGCCCTATTTTTGCTCCGCTTTTTCAAGGAATATTGGGCTATGGTGTAATGGTAACACTACAGATTCTGGTCCTGTCATTCTTGGTTCGAATCCAGGTAGCCCAACAGGAAAAGCGAAAGGGAGGTACGGATATCGTATCTCCCTTTCTGTTATACGGGTGCGACCCAGGCTCGTCCGCGCCGCAGCACATGCCCCCCATGCACGACGGCCTGGGTCAGGAAAACGGCCGAATGCCGCATGGAGTGCCGGCGTCCGATACGAAAAACTGCCGCAATCACCACCGCTGTCAGAATCTCCGACAGGGGCAGGGCCAGCCGAATGCCCACTGCACCCAACGCCCTGGGGAGCAGAATAAAGCTCGGTATCAGAAACATGAATCCGCGCAGCATGGCAAAACACGTAGCAGGCAGCACCTTCCCGATGCTTTGGTAATACCCTACCACGGCAAGGTTCGCAATAAAGAAAATGAACCCCGCCCCGATATAGGGGAACCCCTCTATCGCAATACGTGCGGCGATATCGCCAGGATTCAGGAAAAGTCCCACGAGCTGTTTCGGGAAAAAGCACGAAAGCGGCCGTCGCCACCGTACCGCACATCAGAGCAGCAGTCAATGAAGCTCCCAGAGTCGCATGCACCCGTTCCGTCTTTCCGATGCCCGCATTGAAACTGATAATCGGCTGGGCAGACTGCGCGATGGCATTTCCTATCATAAAGACGAAGGGCAGATAGTAACAGCTCACGCCGAAAGCCCCCACTCCATCGTCCCCGAGATACTGCATGAAGACGTGGTTCCCGACGAACATCAGCGTCGCCATCGTCGCCTCGCCCAGCAGCGCCGAAAATCCCAGCCGACATTGGCTGCCTATGTTCCGTCCGAAAAATGCGAAGGCCTTCTTGCCGAACCGCAGGCGGCACAGACGTAGGTGCCGCGCCCGAAACGTCAAGTAACCCGCCGCGATGCACGTTCCCGTCAGGCAGCTTATCGAAGTCGCGAATGCCGCCCCCTCACGCCCCAGCCGAAAGGAAAAATAAAGAGCCAGTCGAGCACCACATTGACGAAAGCAGCAAGCAGGCTGCACCACATGGCGAGTTTCGGAGCACCGTCCAGACGCAGGGCGAACATGGCGACCGCCGTCCACAACGTAAAGAGCATCGAAGGGGCGAACCAGACGAGATAATCCACCACCATCGGCAGCAAACGTTCGGAAGAGCCGAGCCAATAGGCCGTCCCCTCCGGAAAAAGCATGACGGCGCCGACCAAGGGCAGAGCGACGGCCGTCACGAAAAGCAGCGCCTGGGTGACATTCACACGCGCCATGCGGGCCCTGCCCCTCGAAAGGCAAAGAGATGCGGTTATCGAACTGCCCATTCCCACCATCAGGCCGAAGCCCGTCAGCACCATCAGCAGCGGCACACAGATATTGACCGCCGCGATTCCATTGCTCCCCACGCCGTGTCCGATAAAGATGCCGTCTATCGTCGTCACTGCCGACACGCCCAACATGCCGAGCAGGGTGGGAAAAAATACCTGCCCGAACAAGACCGAAATCTTCTCGGTACCCCATTCAATCGTCTTCTGTTTCATACTGCAACATTTCGGTTGGCAAGACGCCCGCCGCACCGCCCCAACGAGAAGTGCCGAATAAGCCGATTGGTTCTACCCAGCCATCTTATCCGGCACCTCCGCCCTCCGATGAGGATTACAAAACGTCCTGTTTTCGTTATGTCGCCGCAAAGATGGGTCAAATAATCCGGACGTCCAAACCCTCTTCCGACCCCGGCCGGCGGACCGCTGGCAGGGTATTTGATACCTGAACCGGAAACGACAAAACTCGAATCAAAAAAATACAGGCTATGAAAAAGGAAGAGAAGCTATCGGCGGAGCTCCGCGAGAAGGTGGCAGAGGTCAGACTCGACAATGAGGGAAAACCGGAAAACCAGAAGGTCACACGCAAAGAGGTCGCAGCGGAGGTCAAAAAGATAAACCCCGACTGCAACAGTCTCGACCGGGGATAACGACCGACGGCTACACGACCCGGAACATCCCGGCCGGCAGCGACAGCACTCCCGTCTCCGCAGTGTAAAGACGGCTGCCAAACTCCGCAGGCGGCGCGAAAACATTCGCGCCGCCTGTTCCGTATTGCGGCCGATAGGTCTCCGCGAAACACCCGCCGCCCGTCGGGGGAAATAGGGCTTCCCCCTGCATTTTACGCAACCAATGCAACAAAACGCCTCCTTCATGCATCATACGGATAAACGGGATGTTCTACCCGCCCGTTAAACGAACCTAAACCGAATACCATGAACTTCAAAAGACTGTTCTCTGCGATGTTTGCTATCGCATGGGCTACCGCCTGTACCACCACCTGTCCACCACCTCCTCCGCCGCCTCCACCACCACCGTCGGGGCCTCCCTGTTCACCGAACTCTCCGGAGCAGAATATTACGGTGACAAGTTCGGCGGCGACGTCGGCTACTACCGTCTCACCTTCACCGAAGGGGATTACGAACTCCGAATAGGACTGTTCTCCTGCACGGTAGACGAAACCATCTTCGCCATCATACTGGTCGCCGGCACCTACGAATATGCCGAGCGGGAGTCGCTTTGCATCAAAACCTTCTTTCCCGCCGATAACACGGCGGACGAAGGCTCGCTGCTCATGGACCACGGTACCCCCATACCCCCTCACGGACGGACAGCTCTCCATCCTCTCCTCTGCGGGCGGCTACCTCATCCGCGGAGAGTTCTACGCCGGCGAACAGCTTATCCAATGCAAATACAGCGGTCCCATCCACATCGACGACCGGAGCGACCGGTTTCTGCACCGAGCCGACAGGCTCTCCCTCCGATACATAGGCGGATATCCGCTCCATGCACCGCGACACGGCCTGCTGCATATCGTCATGGAGCATTCCGAAACTCCCGGCGAAGGACTGCAGTTGGCCCTGACCGTTCCCTTGCCCGAAGAGGGTAGCTACCCGGCCGACAACGTGACGCTCCCGACGGGCATCTTCCACGTCTCCACGGATTGGGAGCGCACTTACAGAGTGCTGAAAAGTTATGCCAATGAATTTCAGACACTCGAATACACCCTTGTCGACGGAACAATCGCCTCCGGCATACTCATCGACGACGGCACCATCTCCATCACCGACGACGAAGGCATCTATAAAATCTCTACCGAACTGACAGGCATCCGTTTCACCGTAACGGACGGTTCCATACATCTGCACCAACGGAGCGATATCATCCGTTGGGAGTTCGAAGGCGTACCGCCGACACACGCAATAGACATGACCGCTCCCGCCTCTTCGCTCGACAGCGACCTACAATTGACCGGTTTGTCACTTTTCCGGGCCGACACCGACGACTCATGGCCGCCCCGCGACAAAAAGGGAAACGTTCCGGGAAGATTCTGGCGCATCCTGCTGTATGAAGAGGGAGTAACGGTTCTGACCGCCCCCGACGGTACCCTCTCCGTCAGCGGCGAGGGAGACCTGATAGGTATTCAGCTACTGGCCGACTCGGCCGCAACCCTACCGCTGGGCAGCTACCCGCTGTATGACCGGTACGAAATCCCCGAATCCGCGGGATATGCCCTGCCGGGAACTCCGGAGGTAAACTGCGGGCAGGCGTCGATATTCGATACGGGTGCCGGCTGCTGGTATGCGCACTTTGCCCCCGACAGCACGGGAACATCCGCCCCGACTCTCCGTGCAGGAGCCGTCCAAGGCGAAACGATACTCTGCGAAACGGCCGACGGCCAATTGCAAATCGACCTTTCGCTGAAAGATAAATACGGCCACGCCGTGACGGGAATTTCCTCTACCCTCTTTCTCCGGAGGAGGTGTTCCCACCAGCCGGAGAAGCACCGGAAGCACCCTGAACAGGCGACACGGCAGACGGAACCTGCGGCACAGCCTCTCCTACCGGGAAAAAAGCGGGCAGGCCCCGACGGACCTGCCCGATATAACCCGACGAATGTCACCGCAGGAAATGACTATTGGACGAACAGGGCCTCCGTCCTGCCGATGATATCCGTTTCGGAAGCCGTCAGAGGGAATACGATGGAGGGTTTCAGATACCACATCTGCCGGCCCGCCTTGTAGCGTCTCTCCCCGCCTCCGGTCACGTTCAGCATGACGACATCCTCCCTGCCTACCTTGCCCTGCTTCACGGCTTGTATCAGCGAATCCACCGCCACCGCAGCGGCATGGTGTATGTCGATGCCCTCCGTCTGCTCGAAAAGTTTTGCCGCCCGGCGAAGGGCCGCATTGGTCGAAACGAAGAAATCGCCGCCGCTCTCTTTCAAGGCATCGTACAATCCGCCCGCCAGACCGTAAGGGGGACGGCGGTTAGATAGCACCTTGGCATCGATGATACCCGCATCGCGGCGTGCGCGGTGGTCGTCGTAGGGCAGCATGTGCCGCGAGTCGGCCCGCCACGCATCGTACATCGGAACGAAGGGAGCGTTCTGCGAAACCATGAGCTTCATACGGTTGGGGCCGAAGCGACCGTCCGCCTCCAGGCGCATGGCCGCTTCCCCATGCGGCGATGGCGCCGTTCCACTGCCCACGGCCTGGAAATAGTAGTCCGGGATACGCCCGATGAAGGCCGCCGCAGAAAGCACCGTGGTCGCCATACCGTCGCGGCGCGCCACATTCTTGGCACCTCCTTCGGCGATGAAACGCCCCGATTTGAGCGCCACATTGCTCAGATGAATGGCATCGAAATAATCGCCACCCTTCTGGGCGGCTATCAGCTTCACGCAGTCGTTGAGCGGTTCCTCGAACCACAGCGCATCGAGATTGTCCTCCGGTACGCTCAGCAGCAGCGGTATATTGTTTTCCGAACACACCTTCGCGAACGCACGCGCGGTATTGCCCGCCGAGGCCACGACAAGTATGCGTCCGGCCGACTCGTCGAAACGGCCGCATACGCTGTACGCCTCGGTCTCCTTGAAGGAACAGGTGGTCATCTCCGCCCCCTTTTCCGGGAAATAGCCGCTGAACGTAATATAGAGGTTATCGAGTCCCAGATGGGCGGCCAGTCCCTCGCTTTTGTAGGTTACCGGTGCGGCCGACCCCTTCAGGGTACGCCGGACGGGAAGCCAGTCGCAGAACTTGTAAATTCCGCTGTCGTCGCTCCGTATATCGATGCACTTCACTTCATATTCGGTTCTGATAAGGGAAGGGGTATTGCACTGCCTGTCCTCAAGCACCAGACCATCGTCTTCGAACACGCGTCCCGTAGCCACACAGCGCAGTTTATACTTCGTAGGCCGGAAATCTTCCATATCTATCTATTTGGTTTGGACTGCAAATATAGCAAAATTCTATTCGCTGAAATACGAAAGTGCATGTCGGGCCAAAGGCCGGCGCACGCTCGCAAAGCAATTCGTTTGAAGCAAATATAAAAAAACATATTCGATGAAAACCGAAAACGGTCGTCGGGCGAAAACCTGGCCTGAGGTCGCTCTCCTCACGACATTCTGTCACGGAAATCGCGGTAACCGAACCGTTTTACCACTTCCAGCTTCCCGTTTTCATGCACAATGGCTATCGAGGGGTGGGAAACCCCGTTGAACATCGTGGTCTTCACCATCGTGTAGTGTATCATATCCTCGAACACCACCCGGTCGCCCACCGAAGGTTCCGTATCGAACGCCCAGTCGCCCTTGTAGTCGCCCGCCAGGCAGCAGTTGCCGCCCATGCGCCAGCGCACCTCCCCGGGCCGGGGCTCGTGCGCCCCCACGATGGCGGGCTTGTAGGGCATCTCCAGCGTATCGGGCATGTGGCATGCGAACGAAACGTTCAGCATCGCCGTATTCACCCCGCCATTGCGGACAATATCCTCCACTGTCGCAACGAGCCATCCCGTACGCCATGTGAACGCACTCCCCGGTTCCAGAATGATGCGCAGGTGGGGATACCGCGCGCGGAACCCGCGCAGGATATCGATAAGTTCCTCCTCGTCGTAATCTTCCGCCGTCATCAGATGGCCGCCGCCCATGTTCACCCACCGCACCTGCGGCAGCAGGTGGCCGAACCGCTCCTCGAACGCCCCGAGCGTCGCGCGCAGGTCGGCCGGCCGCGACTCGCAAAGGGTATGGAAATGGAGCCCCTCCACCCCTTCCGGCAGCCGGGGCAGGTCGGCAGCCGGAATACCGAGCCGCGAATCGGGCGACGCCGGATTATAGAGGTCGGTCGCCACCGTCGAATAGGCCGGGTTCACCCGCAGCCCGCAGGATATGCCGTTCAGCAGGGCCCGGGCGCCGAAGCACTCCCACTGTCCCAGCGAATTGAACGTGATGTGGTCGCTGCAACGCAGTATCTCCGGAAAATCGTTTTCGGTATAGACAGGCGCATAGGTATGCGCCCGGCTGCCATACTCTTCGAGCACGAGGCGCGCTTCCGCCACGGAACTCGCCGTAGCCCCGTCGGAATGTTCCCGCAACAGCGGGAATATGCGCCACATCGCACACGCCTTCAGCGCCACGATTATTTCTCCACCCGCAGCCCGACGCACCTTGTCGATGACCGCAAGGTTCCTGCGCAACAGCCGTTCGTCGAGCACGAAGCAGGGCGACGGCACCTTATCGAAATCCACCATGACAACAATTTCTGCAAATATACGAATATTCGCCGAAGGCTGAAAGCGGTCTTCGGACGACAGCCCGACCCGCAGAGGCAGGCGCGATTCGGCCGAATCAGCCGGAACCATCCACCCGTAAACGCCGGTACGGCAGCGCAAAGTGCGCTGCCGTACCGGTATCGGAAAAGATATACCGGGCGGCCTTTCCCGGGTGCCGCCCGGCGCCCCTGGGGGCCAAGCGGCATTACTGTATGTCGGAATAATCGGGCCTGTCCGTTCCGGCAGCACCGGCTCCCCGGTACAAACCGGTACGCGCCTCACCTCCGTTTACGGTCACGTTCGTATAGCTATTGTTTTCATTGAACGTATATTCGTACCAGTCGTTCCCGACCACGGGCTTTGCCTGACGTCCCGCACCGTCGGTATCCACAACACCCGTCAGATGCGTATTCTCGACCGAGCAGTTCTCGATGCGTCCCGTACAGCGTCCCGCAATACCGCCCGTATAGAACTCGGACCTGACAGCTATACCGCCACCAATCGAAGTACCACCGCGCCACGTATTGACCAACGCTGCATCGAATACCCGGCAATTTACAATCGACGACGCCGCACCCGCTTCACTGCCTGCATAATCCGTATTCTTTTCAAAAGAATCCACTCCGGTTTCCAGTGCACCTACAATACCACCTACATAACAGTTATATGCATTGGCATCTATCAGTGCTGTCATATTCGTAGACACGGACCCCGTGAACGAACAGTTCGCAGCCTCGAGTACCGCCCCCATAGGAACGAACCCTACCAGACCGCCCCCGAACATGTGGTTGGAGTCACCGTATCTGGTAGCCGTTATGGAACCGGAAGCATGCACGTTGTCGAGCGTCAGCGTACCGTCCTTCACCTTACCCACGATGAGGCCGCCTTCGCTCGCATCGCCTTCCAGCGACTCCACTTTCACGTTCAGGTTCACGATTGTGGCATCGCCCGTGGTTGTAGCGAAAATACCGGCCTGCTCGCTGCTCACCGAGCCGACCGTACCCATGTCTATGGTATGTCCGTCGCCGTCCAGCGTTCCGCCGAAATCGGTGATGTTAGGCATCGCATCCAGCGTCATGTCATCGGTCAGGATGAAATAGCCGTCCTTGTCGTTGTTGATGGCATCGAGGGTTCCATCCTCGATATAGGTCACCTCCTCGCTCTGGAGCGAAGCCACATCCATCTTCACGGTGTAACGCGTGGCCGCCGCGAGCTCCGTAGCCTCGAAACTCGCCGTATATCTCTTGCCGCTCTGCCCCGACCGGGTAATGACCGTCACGTCCATCCGCGCAGACCGGCCGCCGAGGTCGAGCGGAACGATGCCGACCATATATCCGGCCGGGTCGCCGGATGCGGAAACACCGGGAAGCACCCGCACCGCCGCGTTCACATCCGCAGCCGAGAAGACGGGCTCAGCGGTGCCTGCGAAATCCACCGTACCGCCGTCATAGAAGGTATATCCGTCAAGACCGACCGTTACCGACTGTACCGTTTCACCCGCCGCAAGGCCCGTCATGTTCACATCAAGACGCGCCAGAGAGGGACGGAAAGCGAAACCGGCCGGCAGCGTAAACTCCGTAGTCCCCGCCTCGACGGAATACTCGCCCGTCGCGTAAGCCACTCCGAGGGTATAATCCGACAGGTTTCCGTTCTGTACGGCGGGCAGCCCGAAAGCGAGTGTCCCCGCCCGCAGGTCGGCATTCACGCCGGTCACTCCCGACCCGTAATAGTAGGCGTATATTTTGGTCAATACCGTAGTCTCCTCGCCGACAGTCACACTCCCCGTAAAGTCGGAAACGGCCCCCGCCTGCGACGCCCTGAACTCAAAAAGGCCCGTATGTCCGGCCGGCAGCATCCGCGAAACCGACCATGATTACGTCGTCCTCTTCCCACAGGGCGGCCAAATCGTCGTATGAGACACGCGTATCCCCCCTCCGACACATAAACTCCCCGCGTCAGGGCACCGATGGTCATCTCTATTGTGCGCATCCCGCCGGCAGATGCTCCGGGTTCGCTCCCGGTACAGGAAGCGAGGAGCGCAACGGCCCCCCGCCGCCAAAAACAACAATTGCCTCTTCATACTTTCTTCTCCCCTGAAATCGTTTTTAAATTGTACCTCCGTTCTACTCCCAGGGCTGCAGTTCGCCCCCCTCTTCGTAATCGCCCGCCGAAGGCAGGGATTGTGCGATGCCCGTTTCGAGCCTAACCTCCGTCGTTTCAATCTTCGGTGCCGCATAAGCGGCGCGGATATCCTCCTTGATACTCATCATGCCGATAAAGAACATTAAAAAGTTAAACCTGTATTTTTGAATTTCATTATCAATCACTCAAGGTGTTCCGCCGGTCCATGCGACCCGAACCCGTTTTGTTTCCGTTACGAAGCCGCCGTACCGATACCGCATCCGGCCGCTCCACACGAATTTCACGCTGCAAACTTATACTACAAAAAACATTAATATATAGCAACTTACAAACATTTTTTCCAGAATTTGCAAACACTTCCTCCTGCGGTACGGCGCCGTCCAATTTCCACGCGGCTCATAGCTGCTCATCCGCTGGGATTTACGCAGCCCGTCAGGCATAAAAAACACCGGCGGGCAATTGCCCGCCGGTGCTGTCGGAGCCGTCACGGCCCTCGGTTATTTCACGACCACTTCGGCCGTATCGTCCTTCAGGAGCGTCTCCACCTTCTGTCCTTTCCGCTGGTAAATCGTTCTGAGGTCGGGACACCCTGCACAATAGACCCCCTCCATTCTGGATGCGCACCCGCTGATATCGAGCTCCGTGAACTTGTTCAGTCCGGCATAGATGAGCGCAAGCTCCGGATTGTTGCTGAGGTCTACGGAGAGCATGTTGCACGAAACGATATTCAACTCTTCCAACACCGGATTGTGCGTCACGTCGATTTCGGTGATGTTACCGCTTCCGACCGACAGCCGCCGAAGCCCCGCCATCGCCGACACATCCACCGAAGGAATCCGCGTACCGGAACAATCCAGCACCTCCAGTCCGGAATTGTTGCTCAAATCCAACTCCGCCAACGCTTCGTTGCCGGAAACCGACAGTTCACGGAGCGCCGCATTGGCTCTCACATCGACCGATGCCAGTCGGTTACTGCCGAGATTGAGCACCTCCAACGCCGTATTGCCGGAGACATCCACCGCAGCCACCCCGTTCCAGGCGATATTCAGCTCCCGCAGCGCAGTATTCGCACGCACGTCAAGCGATTCCAGCTCGTTACGGCTGAGGTTGAGTACCTCCAGTTTCGTATTGGCCGACACATCCAGCCCCGTCAGCGGCCGCGTATGCTCGAAATCGCCGCAGAACTCGAAGGTCTTCAGGTTGGGGAAAGAGGCAATACCCTCGACGGAGGCGATTTCCCAATTCTCCGTTACCCGAATAGCGGTGACCTTCTCGGCCTCCGCTTTCGAAATGCGGCCGTCTTTGTCCTTGTCGAACTGCTTTACCAGAAAGGCGGAAAAGAGCGGGTCGGATATCTCCACATACTCCTCCTCCAAGGAGCCTCCCGGGTTCCCATTGTCATCGCCAGTTCCTGTGCCTCCTGCGGGTTCGGAACACCCCGCCAGCCAGAGGCATGACGAAGCGAACAACAGCCAAATGCTTCTTTTCATCTGTTCAATAGGTTTTAAGGTTAAAAAATACGATTCTCAGGAAACTTTTCCGGCCGGAGAATTCCGGCCGGAAAAGTTGTAAGATAACGGTGTCCGTGTCACAATTCGAGGTTCACGTCGAACAGCTCTACCCACGGCAGGCCTCTCTCGCCGATTTCGGCCATGAAGGGGTCCGGGTCGAACTCCTCTACGTTGAAGACGCCGGGCTTCTTCCAGAGACCACGGGCGAACATCTCCGCCCCAAGCGCGGCAGGCACACCGGTCGTAAAGCTGACCGCCTGCGTGCCGGTCTCCCGAAAGGCTTTCTCGTGGTCGCAGTTATTGTAGATGTAATAAGTACGTTCGCGGCCGTCCTTAACGCCCTGAATACGGCATCCTATCGAAGTCATGCCCGTATAGTGTTCGCCGGGCGATTTGGGGTCGGGCAGCACAGCCTTGAGGAACTGAATGGGCACTATCTCCACCCCGTTGTAGACGATGGGGTCGATGCGGGCCATGCCGATGTTCTGTATCACGCGCAGGTGCGTCAGGTACTCCTGTCCGAAAGTCATCCAGAAACGGGCCCGGCGGATGGAGGGATAGTGTTTCACGAGTGATTCGAGCTCCTCGTGATAGATAAGATACGACTCGCGCTCCCCTATCTCCGGATATGTCAGCGGTTTGTGTATCTCGTGCGGAGCGGTCTCCACCCACTTGCCGTTCTCCCAGTACTTGCCGGGCTGCGTCACTTCGCGGATGTTGATTTCCGGGTTGAAGTTGGTGGCGAACGCCATGCCGTGGTTACCCGCGTTGCAGTCCACGATATCGAGGTAATGTATCTCGTCGAAGTGATGTTTGGCGGCATAGGCCGTGAATATGGAAGTGACGCCGGGGTCGAAGCCGCAGCCGAGGATGGCCGTAAGCCCTGCCTCGCGGAACCTGTCCTGATAGGCCCACTGCCATGAATATTCGAAATGGGCCTCCTCCTTGGGTTCGTAATTGGCCGTATCCAGATAGTTCACGCCGCATTCGAGACACGCGTCCATAATCGTCAGGTCCTGGTAGGGAAGCGCCACGTTGATGACGATATCCGGCCGGAAAGCCCGCATCAGCGCCGTCAGCTCCTCGACGCTGTCGGCATCCACCCGGGCCGTTTTAATCCTTCCTCCGCCCACCGCGGCGGCTATGTCGTCGGCCTTGCTCTTGGTACGGCTCGCCAACATGATTTCCGTAAACACCGGACTGGCCGCCACCTTGTGCGCCACCACGGTTCCCACACCGCCGGCTCCGATTATCAGTACCTTGCTCATTGCTAAGTTATTTAATTGATTGGACAATTCAATCCTGTGCGGCACACCTGTCTGCCGTCTGACAAAGATATAATATATTCGACGAAATCCGAAAGCACATTTCAAACCGACACCCGGCGCGTATCCGCACCGGCAGGCAACCTGTCCGAACAAAGAGCCGCCGCGGCTGCGAAGGCCCACGGAAGATGATTATCTTTGTACTCGGACAACCCCGTACCCGGCATGAACTATCTGGAGACAATCGGTACGGCCGTAGGACTCGCATACCTGTGGCTCGAATACAGGGCCAGCATCTGGCTCTGGCTCGCCGGCATCGTCATGCCGGCCATCTACATCTTCGTCTATTACAGTTCGGGATTCTATGCCGACATGGCCGTCAACGTCTATTACCTCGGTGCCGGCATATACGGTTGGTTCATGGGAGAAAACGGGGCGGTTCCGGCGAAGAGGCTCCCATCACGAGGATGCCTCTCCGCCTCGTCGCGCCGCTCGCGTTCCTTACGGCCGCAGTGTTCGCCGCGACAGCCGCCATGCTGGTGCACTTCACCGACAGCACAGTGCCCTACGGCGACAGTTTTACCACGGCGCTGAGCATTACCGCCCTGTGGATGCTCTCGCGCAAATATGCGGAGCAGTGGCTCGTGTGGATAGCGGTCGATATCGTCTCCGCAGGTCTGTACTTTTACAAGGGGCTCTGCCCCACCGGAGTTCTCTATACCCTGTATGCCGTCGCGGCAGTGGCGGGTTACTTCAAATGGTTAAAAATGATGAAAAATGGAAAGACGACACTTCCGGATGCCTGACGCCGCAACAGCGCCCGAAACGGTCATCCTCGCCGACGGCGAATACCCCGCGGAGGGGATTCCCGCAGCACTCCTCGCCCAGGCCCGCTATGTGGTGTGCTGCGACGGGGCGGCCGACGCCTATACCGCCCACGGCGGCATCCCGTCGGCCATCGTGGGCGACGGCGACTCCATCAGCCGCACGACGGCCCAGCGGTTCCGGGACATCCTGCACATCGTCCCCGACCAGGAGACCAACGACCTTACGAAAGCTTTCTCCTTCTGCATGGAGCAGGGCCGCAGGGAGCTCACCATACTCGGTGCCACCGGCGGCCGCGAAGACCATGCGATAGGCAACATCGCCCTGCTGGCCGACTATGCCCGGCAGGCCGACGTACAAATGGTGACCCCCTACGGTGTCTTCAATGCCGTGGAAGGTGCGGCGACCTTCGACAGCATGCCCCGGCAGCAGGTCTCCATTTTCACCATCGTACCGGGCACACGCATCTCCGTCCGGGGCCTGCGCTACACTCCCCCCGACAGAGGGATTCCGTTCGTGGTGCGGTACGCTGAACGAAGCAGAGACCGATACCTTCGCCATAGAGACCGACGGCCCCGCCCTCCTCTTCCGTACCTTCCTCCGCAAAGCGTGACTCCCGGCAGGGCGACCGGGCGGGATGACACGCCTACACGCCCGGTCGCCGCAGACCGGAATGTCCGCCGGTTTCCCTATCTTTGCAGAAACGCCGCACCCCTGCCCCGGCAGACCGGCCAACCACTCGAAAACATGAACACACCGCCCGTCATTCTCGCCATAGCAGGTTCTGACCCCTCCGGCGGAGCCGGCATACAGGCCGACATCAAAACCGTCTCGGCGCTGGGAGGCTATGCCGCCGCAGCCGTTACGGCCATTACCGTACAGAATACCCGCGGGGTGGCGCAGGTGGAGTACCTCTCCCCCCGAAACGGTCGGACGCCAATGCGGGGCCGTCATTGAAGACCTCTCCCCGGATGCCGTCAAAATCGGCATGACAGGCACGCCCGCCATCATCTCCGCCATCGCGGAGGTATTGGAACGATACGGATGCCGGAACGTGGTCTTCGACCCCGTGGCCCTTTCCACGAGCGGCAAAATACTGACCCAGCCCGACGCCCTTGAAACCGCCTGCAACCGTCTATTTCCGCTCTGCCGGGTGGTGACGCCCAACCTGCCCGAAGCATCGCTGCTCACGGGAGAGCCCATCACTGACGAGGAGGAAATGCGCCGTGCGGCCCGGCTGCTCCACGAACGCTACGGCTGCGCCTTCCTGATAAAGGGCGGCCACCTCGACGCAGACCGGCCCACCGACATCCTGTACGACGGACGGATGTACGCCTATACGGCCGACCGCATCGAGACCTCCAACCTCCACGGAACGGGCTGTACACTCTCGTCGGCCATCGCCACCCTGCTCGGCAGGGGGCTCCTGCTGGAGGCGGCCGTAGGCAGGGCAAAGGCATACGTAACCGCCGCCATCGAAGCCGCACGCACCCTGCAAATCGGCCGGGGCAACGGCCCGCTCTGGCACTTCCCCGGCAAGACAGACGACACGCAATGAAACTGATAGTCATCACCTCCCCCGAATTTCTTCCGGGCGAAACGGAACTCATGCAGGCCATGCTCGAAGAGGGGCTCGACCGGATACACCTGCGCAAGCCGGGATGCACGGCCGCCGAGCTCGCCGCACTGATAGAACGGTTCCCTGCCCCTTCCGCCCCCGCATCACCCTGCACGACCACTTTCCCCTCCAGCGCACCTACGGCTTGGGCGGCGTACACCTCAACGGCCGCAATCCCGACCTGCCCGACGGCTACCGCGGCACGGTCAGCCGGTCGTGCCACTCGCTCGAAGAGGTGGCCGCACACCGCACGGCGACGGACTATCTCTTCCTGAGCCCCGTCTTCGACAGCATCTCGAAACAGGGGTACCGCTCCGCCTTCCGCCCGCAGCGCTGCGCGAAGCGGCTGCCGCGGGAATTATCGACGAAAAGGTGCTGGCTCTCGGAGGTGTATCGGAAGCGAATCTGCCGGAGGTGCGCGGTTACGGTTTCGGAGGCGCCGCCCTCCTCGGCGACATCTGGGCACGCTTCCGCTCGCCGGCCGACACCGCAGAGATACTCCGCCGCTTCAGACGCCTGCTGCAAGCCGCCCGCTGACCCGCTCCCGGTTTTTTTTCCACGGCATCCGAATCTGCATCCCGGCTGCCCCGCCCGGACACATCTCCCTACGCCGACAGCCCGACCCTCCGCCCCGGACGCACCGTCCCCGAACACGAAGCGTTTCCCCGACATGCAAACCGCCACTGTGCAACACGACCGCCGACCTCATTGCCAGCGCCGAGAACAATCCGCTTCCCGCCCCGAACGGCGAAGGCAAAAGTCTCCCGCCCCGCACACCGCCCGCCCCGTGTTTCACCCCTTTCCACCTTTCCGCAGCCCGCACCATACGAAAAAAAGAAGCCGCCCACCTTTTCAGGCGGGCGGCAAATACGCGGACGCCGCAGGGCATCACTTTTTTCAGACGGGCGATTATCTCGTCGGCCACCTTTTTGCCCGACATGAGCATCCCGCCGAATATCGGCCCCATGCGGGGCGTACCGGAAACCGCCGAAGCGGCCATGCCGCACACATAAAGTCCGGGGTAGATCTCCTTGGTACCCTTCACCACTTCATCCTCGCCGGCGGTCACGTCGAGCGAACGTTCGCCTACGACGCCCCCCGTTTCGGTATTGAGCCGCGCGCCGTTCTTGCGGGCTACCGTGGCAGCTATTTCGCTGTCGTGCCCCGTACCGTCGATGACCACCTTGGCCAGGATGTTGAGCGGGTCCACATGCAGCCCTTCGCGCAGCACCGGCGTCCAGTTCACCACGACACCGCTCACGCGGTTCTCCTTATAGACCACGTCTTCCACCGAATAGCAGTTGAATACGGTCGCTCCGGCATGTACCGCATGATAAAGGAGCGCCGAAGTGCTCTCCACCGAATCCATCACGTAAAGTCCTTCACCGAAGGGGGCATAATTTATCCCGAACTCACGCACGATATCCATCGCCTCCTCCTGAATCACTATTTGGTTGAACATCATGGCGCCGCCCCACATGCCTCCGCCGGGGAGCGAGTTTACGGTCGAACTGCGCCACCCGAAGCCCCGCCTTGGCGAGGTAGTAGGCCGCCACGATACCCGAAGGCCCGCCGCCCACGATGGCTACGTCCAATTCCAGATTTTTCTGGAGCTTGTCGAAATAGGTACTTACGATTCCCTGCGATACTTTCGTCTCAATCATATGCTTCATCTGTTTTTTTAGTTATTGCTGTCCACTGATACCGTCGTCCTCCCCGCCTGCCGTGTAATCGCAGTCGCGGAGCTGCTGGCTGATGCGCATGGCGCAGAAATGCGGCCCGCACATGGTGCAGTACTTGCCGTTGAGGTGGTTTGCCTCGCGGTAATAGTGCAGCGCGCGTTCCGGGTCGAGACTCAGGTTGAATTGGTCTTTCCAGCGGAATTCGTAACGCGCCTTGCTCAGGGCATTGTCGCGCACGTCGGCTCCCGGATGCCCTTTGGCGAGGTCGGCCGCATGGGCGGCTATCTTGTAGGTCACCACCCCTACGCGCACGTCCTCCTTCTGCGGCAGGGCGAGGTGCTCCTTAGGGGTTACGTAGCAGAGCATGGCCGTCCCGTACCACCCTATCAGCGCGGCGCCGATAGCGCTCGTGATATGGTCATAGCCAGGTGCTATGTCAGTCACCAGCGGCCCGAGCGTATAGAAGGGGGCGCCGTGACATTTCTCTATTTGACGGTCCATGTTCTCCCGTATCTTGTGCATGGGAACGTGCCCCGGCCCTTCGATGAAGGCCTGCACGTTTTTCGCCCAGGCCCGCTCGACCAGCTCGCCCATGGTATCGAGCTCGGCGAACTGCGCCCGGTCATTGGCGTCGCGGATGGCTCCCGGACGCAGACCGTCGCCGAGCGACAGCGCCACGTCATACCGCGCACAAATGTCGCAGATATCATCGAAATGTTCATAGAGGAAGCTCTCCCGGTTGTGCGCCTTGCACCACTGCGAAATGATGCTGCCTCCGCGGCTGACCATGCCGCACAGGCGGTCGTTGGCGTAGTGAATATTCCTCAGCCGGATGCCGCAGTGAATGGTGAAGTAGTCCACCCCCTGCTCGCACTGCTCTATCAGGGTGTCGCGGAAAAGAACTCCCACGTCAAATCCTCGGCACGGCCCTTCACCTTCTCCATAGCCTGATACATCGGCACCGTCCCGACCGGCACGGGACAGTTGCGGATTATCCATTCGCGCGTCTCGTGGATGTTGTCGCCCGTGGAGAGGTCCATCAGCGTATCGCCGCCCCACTTGCAGCTCCACACGGCCTTCTCCACCTCCTCCTCGATGGTGGACGAAGTGGCGGAATTGCCGATGTTGGTGTTGATTTTGACCAGGAAACGAGAACCGATTATCATCGGCTCGGCCTCGGGATGGTTGATGTTGGCCGGCAGCGCCGCCCGTCCTGCGGCGATTTCCTGCCGGACGAACTCCGGCGTGATGTAGGAGTCGATGCCCAGCTCGCGGCAGTTCATGTTCTCGCGGATAGCCACATACTCCATCTCCGGGGTAATGATACCCTGTTTGGCATAATACATCTGCGTCACCTGACACCCCTCCTTGGCCCGGTAAGGAAGCTGTATGTGCTCGAAACGCAGATGGTCGAGGTTCCGGTCGGCGAGCCGTGCCCGACCGTATTCGGAAGTGATGCCGGGGAGCCGTTCCACCTCCCGCTTCCGTATCCACTCCTCCCGCAGCCGGGGCAGCCCCTTGCGCAGGTCTATCGGCACAGACGGGTCGCTGTATGCCCCGCTGGTATCGTAGATGTACACCGGAGGATTCTCCGTAAGTACCTTCTCCCCGTCCTTCACGACCACTGTGGGCGTCAGCCGCACACGCCGCATCCCCACGCGCAGCTCCGGATAGAGGGAGCCAGGCATATAGACCTTTTCGGAATCGGGGTAGTTAATTTTGATTTTGTCTTCCATAGTTATCTGAAACTTGTTTCGCAATCTGCATGACCCTCCGCATCTCGCCCACCGGGTCTGCGGCACGCAATACGCTCCCGCTGAGCGCAATACCGCTGAGTCCGGCTCTGGCCAGGGCAGACATATCCTCGGCCGTCACACCACCGATGCCCACCACGGGCAGGTCGATGCCCTCCTCCCGCATACGGGCGGTTATGGCCCGGTATCCTTCGAGCCCCAGAATGGGGGCGAGTTTCTGTTTGGTCGTGGTGTAGCGGAACGGGCCGCAGCCGATATAGTCGGCGCCCCCCTCGTAATGGATACGGACATCCTCGAACGTATTGGCCGTTCCTCCGATACGGAACCCCGGCCCGAGCAGGCGCCGGGCCTCCCCTTACCGGCATGTCCGCCTTGCCGAGATGCACGCCGTCGGCATGCAGTCTGCCGGCCAGCTCCACGCGGTCGTCGATGATGAATACCGCCCGGCAGCACGGCACAGGGCCAGCGCCTGACGGGCGACCTCCTCCGCTTGCGTGTCGGGCGCCTCCTTCATGCGCAACTGTATCCAGCGGCATCCTCCCTCCAGTGCAATACGCACGGAGTCGAGGTACGTGATGGTATCGGTATGATGTGTGATGAACTGTACGCCGAACATCGTTCCACTCCCATTTTAATATCGGTCAAGGAAAACGAAAGTGCCCGAATGCGCACGAAAAGAAAGCAATATACTCAGAAAAAATCCCTACGACGGTATTGACCGTATCAGGTTCATTGGGTATAATCTCAGCCGCCCCCACGGAGGCACCCCCTTTTTCCGGCAACAAATAAACGGATAATATCCGGAAAATCCAACTGTCCGCCCCGGAATTTGACGGAATTATTCCATCTATACCCTGCTATGCGCCGGAACGGCCATTTACCGAACCGGAAATGCTTTTTGCCGACTGCCGGAAAGGAAACCGCCGGTGCAGACGGCTATTCGAATTACCCCGCCCGTCATCCGACTGACAAACAGGATAGGAAAGAATTTCACGTCTTCAACTGAATTACGCCACAAAAGAGAAACAGTACCTGCACTCAAGCCCGGAACAACATTACAGAGGGCATGTCGAGCAGTCTGGCGACCGCTTCGGCACCCTCCGGGCCAATATCCAGCGAATAGTCGTTCACGAAGAATTCGATATGGTTTCTTATCACCCCTTCGTCCAACTCCTGCGCATGCTCCCGGACGAAGGGTAACGAATCGGCCGGATGCGCGAAGGCATAGGCGATGCTCCGGCGCAGCACCCGTTCCGCCGTCCCGGCCACCTTCGCAGGCAGGCTCCGGTCGGCGACGATGACTCCCAGCGGCAGGGGCAGCCCGGTCGCCCGCTCCCACTCCGCACCGAGGTCGGCCAGCAGAAAGAGCCCGTAACGGCGATAGACGAAACGTCCCTCGTGTATCAGCACCCCCGCATCGCACTCACCCCGCCCGACGATGTGCGGAATATCGGAGAAGAGATAGGCCCGTTTGTCGGAAAGGTGCGGAAAGAGACGCTCCATGAGCAGGTTCGCAGTGGTGTGCATCCCCGGTACGGCGATACGCATCGAACAGTCGTCCGTCGCGGCACTTTCGTCGCCGGCCACCAGCAGCGGGCCGTTGCCGCGTCCCAGCGCACTCCCGCTGCGCAGAGCGCAATAACGGCCGGCAACCTGCGGCAGGACGGCATAACTCGCCTTGCTGATGTGCGGACGTACTCCCTCCGCAGCGGAGAGTCCCGCATTCAGCTCCTCTATATCCTTGAAGACGACCTCGAACTCCAACCCTTCGGTATCGATGCGTCCGTTGAGCATGGCATCGAACATGAACGTGTCGTTCGGACACGGCGAAATGGCAAGCGATAATTTCATACGTCCAACTGTCTATTACTGAATCTTCGTTCCTCCGTCCCGAAGACGGCCCGTCCGTCCGGCAACTCCTTACGACCACTCCCGCACAGCGTCGATGAACCTCCCGACATCCTCCGCAAGCCTTCCGACCGCCTCCGCAATCCGCCAACGGCCGCGCTCCTCGCCGATATAATTCGATATGCAGCGAAGCTCGGCGAAAGGCACCCCCAGCGCACCGCATACGGCGAAGAAACCGGCTCCCTCCATATTCTCTATGCAGGCCGCGCTCTCCGCCCTCACGGGTGTTCCCGCGACGGCGACCGTATCCGAGGCTACGCTCCGGAAAAGGGGCGGCACGGACGTGGGGTTATCGTAAAAGTTGTTCTTCACGTCGTTCCCGTCCACCGGCAGCGGAATGAAACGACCCTCGCGCAGCGTCCCCACATCGGCGGCATATTCGCGCGACACCATCACTGTATCGCCCTTCGCCAGCCCGACGGACGGATGTGCACCGGCAATACCGGCCAACAGGATGAAGTCGGGTCTCCGTGCAGCGAGGACACCCGCCGTGCGCGCAGCACACTCCACGGCACCGATACCGCACCGCCACACCTCCGCCGTACCTCCGGCGGAACCGAGCATGAACGGCCTGGCCTCCCCCAGGTAGGGTACATCACGACTATCCTCATCATTCCCGCGCTCTATCCCGACAAAGATAGCAAAAAGATAAGGATTATCGCTCGGCTGACGGGCCGCCGCGACGTTTCGGACACCGTCCGAAAGCCCCTCCGTCCGACCGGCCCGATGCGGAATAATCGGGGGAAGCGGTCGGATTCCCGCCGATTATGACTACTTTTGCGGCACGGAGAGCCCGCCGCGACGTTCCGCCGCTGCCCCGCGAGGGGGAGAGGAAAGTCCGGGCAACGCAGAGCACCGCACTACCTAACGGGTAGATGTCCGTGAGGGCACAGTCAAGGTAACAGAAAACGACCGCCCCGGTTCGGGGTAAGGGTGAAAAGGCGGGGTAAGAGCCCACCGCCCGCCGTGGCGACACGCGGGGCCGTACCACTTGCGGGTTGCAAGGCCATGTATACCGGCATTCAAGGGTTGCTCGCCCGCTGCCGGGGGGTAGGCCGCTTGAGCCTGCGGGAGACTGCAGGCGTAGATAAATGGCGGAAACGTGCCGCGGTGCGAGCCGCGGCACGCACAGAACCCGGCTTACAGGCGCATGCGGGTCTCTCTTTTTTTTGACAACCGGATGCGGCCGTGCCGTACGCCATATTCTCCCCGCACACGCATGACACCAAAAGACAGCGTCAACATATCGGATTTCGACTATCCTCTGCCCGACGAACGCATCGCGCGTTTCCCGGCCGACGAACGCGATGCATCGCGGCTGCTCGTGTACCGTAGGGGCGCCCTCTCGGAGACCCGTTTCCGCGGCATCGGCGGAGAGCTGCCCGAAGGGGCCGTGCTGGTGTTCAACAACACGAAAGTGATACGCGCACGCATCGTCATGCACAAACCCAGCGGCGCACGCGTGGAGGTCTTCTGCCTCGAACCGCACGCCCCGGCCGACTACGAACGTGCTTTCGCGGCACAGGGCGAGTGCCGGTGGCAGTGCATCGTCGGCAACCTCAAGAAGTGGAAGGAGGGGACCGCTCGCCATCGACTTCGACTGCAACGGCGTTCCGTGCCGGGTGCAGGCGTGGCGCGAAGGCACGGCGGGGACCTCGCAGGTGGTGCGCTTCACATGGGACGCGGCACTGAGTTTCGGCCAGCTGCTCGAACACTTGGGCCGCATCCCGATACCGCCCTACCTCGGCCGCGACAGCGAAGAGATAGACAACACCCGCTATCAGACCGTCTACTCCCGTTTCGAAGGCTCCGTAGCCGCCCCTACGGCCGGTTTGCACTTCACCCCGGAACTGATAGAGAGACTGCGCAGGGAAGGAGTACGCACCGAAGAGGTGACGCTGCATGTGGGTGCGGGCACCTTTCTTCCCGTCAAGACGGACAATCCCCTGCAGCACACCATGCACACCGAACACTTCGAGGTAACGGCAGCCACGGTACGCCGCCTCGCCGCAGCGGCGGCAGGCAGGCACATTGTCGCCGTGGGCACCACCTCGGTACGGACGCTGGAATCGCTCCCCGTACTGGGATGGCGGATACTCCGCGAGGGCAACCCGCATACCGACACCCCCGTGGGACAGTGGGAAGCCTACGACCTACCGGCCGAAGCCGACGGTGCGGAGCTGCTCGGCACGCTCGCCTCGTACATGGAGGCCACCGGCACCGAAAAGCTGCAGGCCGCCACGCAGATTATGATAATGCCCGGTTTCACCTACCGGCTGACTTCGGGTATGATAACCAATTTTCACCAGCCAAAAAGCACGCTGCTGCTGCTGGTATCGGCATTCATCGGCGAAGAGTGGCGACGCCTCTACGATTACGCCCTCTCGCACGGTTTCCGTTTCCTCAGCTACGGCGACAGTTCGCTGCTGCTCCGTAAACCTTCCCGAGACATGACCCGCACCCCCATCACACACTCCGCAGCGGAGTGGCTGCCTACTACCGTCAAAGAGGTCGAATCGCTCGGCTGGGACTATCTGGACATCATTCTCTTCTCAGGCGACGCCTACGTAGACCATCCGCATTGGGTGCAGCCGTAATAGGCCGACTGTTGCAGGCTGAAGGCTACCGCGTGGCCATCGTGCCGCAACCCAACTGGCGCGACGACCTGCGCGATTTCCGCAAGTTCGGCACGCCGCGCCTCTTCTTCGGCGTATCGGGCGGCAGCATGGACTCGATGGTCAACCACTATACGGCCAACCTGCGGCTGCGGAGCGACGATGCCTATACACCGGGAGGAAAAGCAGGTTTTCGGCCCGACCGCGCCGTGACGGTCTATACCCGCATACTGAAGTCGCTCTATCCGAATACGCCCGTAGTCATCGGCGGCATCGAGGCCTCGCTCCGCCGCCTGACGCACTACGACTACTGGAGCGACTCGCTGCATCCATCCCTGCTCATCGACAGCGGCGCCGACCTGCTCATGTACGGCATGGGCGACAAATCCATCATCGACGTAGCACGGGCGATGAAAAACGGTTTCAATGCCAAACTCCTGCGCCGGCTGCCGCAGGTGGCTTTCCTCGCCGACGAAGGGTACGTCGCCCGTCTGGCACCGGAAACGACGCTTACGCTCCACTCCTATGAGGAGTGCCTCGCCTCCAAACGGGCCTTCGCCGAGAATTTCGTCCGCATCGAGACCGAGAGCAACCGCCTGCGACAGGAGAAGATACTCGTGGAATATGCAGCCGGAAAACCGGTGGTGGTGAATCCGCCCTACCCCGCACTGACGGAAGCCGAAATCGACCGCAGTTTCGACCTCCCCTATACGCGCCTGCCCCATCCGCGCTATACCGGCAAGGGCGACATCCCCGCCTACGAGATGATTAAATACTCCGTGAACATTCACCGGGGCTGTTTCGGCGGATGCAGCTTCTGCACCATATCCGCCCATCAGGGCAAATTCATCTCCTCGCGCAGCGAACGTTCCGTACTGGCCGAAATCGAGAAGGTCACCCGCATGGAGGGCTTCAAAGGGTATATCTCCGACATCGGCGGCCCCTCGGCCAACATGTACGGCATGGGAGGCCGCGACACATCGCTGTGCAGCCGGTGCACGCGCCCCTCCTGCCTGCACCCGAAACCCCTGCCCCAATCTCGACAACAGCCATGCCCGGCTGCTGGCGCTCTACCGGCGGGCGACGGAAATCAAGGGCGTCAAGAAAGCCTTCATCGGCAGCGGTATCCGTTACGACCTGTTTGACCGCAGCGACGGCGGGGCCTACCTGCGCGAAGTGGTCGTAAACCACACCTCCGGCAGGCTGAAAGTAGCCCCGGAACACACCGAAGACGAGGTACTGAAGCTGATGCGCAAGCCGTCGTTCGCACTGTTCCGCGAGCTGAACGCACAATTCAACGACATCTGCCGCCGCGAAGGGCTCCGCTACCAGCTCATCCCCTATTTCATATCGAGCCATCCGGGCTGCACCGAAGCCGACATGGAACGCCTCTCGGCAATCACACGCTCGCTCGACTTCCGGCTGGAGCAGGTACAGGACCTTACTCCCACCCCCATGACGCTCAGTTCCGTGATGTTCTATACGGAGAGCGACCCCTACACGGGACGTCCCCTCTACGTGGCGAAAAGCCAGGACGAAAAGCGCCGCCAAAAGAGCTACTTCTTCCGTAATGCCGACGGCACCCTGCGCAGCGACCAGCTCGTCCCCCGCCGAGGCAAGCACGGACAAAGCCACCGAGCCGCCCTGCCGCTCCGAAACCGGACAGGCAAAACGAGCACCCCGCAGGCAAGGGGCGCGATACGGCGCAGGCCATCCGCCGGGCCTTCGGGGAGTACGACACGGCCCGGAACGACCGCAACAGCGGGCGGCCCGGACACGGCGGCCCGGACAGGTTCTCCGCAGCCGCAGGGAAAAAGCCGAAAGGCCGCAACCGGTAGCCCCCCTCCGGCCACCGCACAGCAGCCGTTTCCCGCAGACTGCTCCGGGCCGGAAACGCAGCCATCCGCCTCCCCACGACGGAATCCTTCGGAAGGCACCGTTCCACCGGCAACAGGGCTGCGTCCTCCCGAAACCCGAAAAAGGGTCCGGATTCAAACAGGGGAATAAAGAGACGCCCTTTTTTTCGTATCTTTACCCTCCAATCCGAGGGATACTTATGGCTAAGAACTATACACCCAACCAAAACAACCGACAGGCATACGACACGCTCACGGAAGGCGCCGCCACCCTGCCGCCCCAGGCGGTGGAGCTGGAGGAGGCCGTGCTCGGCGCCCTCATGCTCGAAGGCGACAGCATCACCACCGTGCAGGAGTTCCTGACGGCCGACGCATTCTATCTCGACACGCACCGCATCATCTACCGCGCCATTGAAGAGCTCTGCTCGGAAAACAAACCGGTGGACCTGCTTACAGTCACCGAGAAACTCAAGCGGCAGAAAAAACTGAAAGAGGTGGGCGGCGCCCCTTTTCTCGCCCAGCTGACGCAGAAGGTGGCCTCGGCGATGAACATCGAGTTCCACGCCACCATCATCGCAAAAAATACGTGCAGCGGGAGCTCATCCGCGCCTCGACCGAGATACAGCGCCGCTCCTACGATGAGAGTACCGACGTGACCGACCTGATAGACTACGCCGAAGCGGAGATTTTCAAGGTTTCGGAGGGACACATCAAGCGCGATATCCAGAGCGCCAGTCTCGTTTTCGACAAGGCGATGAAGGCCATCGAGGAGGCGCACGCACAGGGCGGCACGATGAACGGCGTCCCGACCGGCTTCACCCGCCTCGACCAGCTCACGCTGGGATGGCAGCCCTCCGACCTCATCATCATCGCAGCCCGTCCCTCGATGGGCAAGACCGCCTTCGTCCTCTCCATGGCCCGCAACATGGCCATCGACCACGAAAAGCCCGTGGCTTTCTTCTCGCTCGAAATGAGTTCCGTGCAGCTTATGATGCGCCTCATCGTCGCCGAATCGGGGGGCTCTCCTCGGCCGACGTGCGGAGCGGCAAGCTGACCGCCGAGCAGTGGCGCCACCTCGAACAGACGACACGCATCCTGCCCACCGCTCCGCTTTTCATCGACGATACGCCGGCCCTCTCCATCTACGAGCTCCGCTCGAAGGCCCGCCGTCTCAAGGCACAGCACGACATCCAGATAATCATCATCGACTACCTGCAGCTCATGACGGGCAACGCCGACAGCCGCGGCAACCGTGAACAGGAGGTGGCCTCCATTTCTCGCGGTCTGAAATCCATCGCCAAGGAGCTCAACATCCCCATCATCGCCCTCTCGCAGCTCAACCGCTCCATCGAGTCGCGCTCCGGCCTCAAGCGGCCGCAGCTCTCCGACTTGCGCGAATCGGGGGCCATCGAGCAGGATGCCGACATCGTGGCCTTCATCCACCGTCCGGAATACTTCGGCTTCACACAGGACGAAGACGGCAACCCGACGGCGGGTATGGCCGAAATCATCCTCGCCAAGCACCGTAACGGCGCGACGGATACCGTAAAACTGCGCTTCCGCAAGGAGCAGGCCCGCTTCCTCGATTACGATGACGAAGCGGGGACGATGATAGAGAGCAGTATGAACGACGACGATTACGGTTCGCTCTCCGGAGCCGGAGCCGCAGAGTTCGACAGCGACCTGAACGGAGGCGGCTCGTTCGGACGCCCCATGCGGACGTTCGACGAGGAGAGCCCCTTCTGATGCGGGTACGCCCTCCGGAACGGCACCTGTCCGGCAGCCCGTCCGTTGCCCCAGCCCCGCTCCGAAGAACGACGGACCGGAACCCCGTTCCCGAACCAAACGCAACAAAGCTACGCCATGTTCACGAAATGTTACGCAAGCGCCCTCGTCGGAATAGAGGCCATGACGGTGGAGGTGGAGGTCAACATCACCCCCGGTCTGGGCATGTTTCTGGTCGGGCTGCCCGATAACGCCGTGCGCGAAAGCCAGGAGCGCATCCGTTCGGCTTTCGACAACAGCGGACTGAAGATGCCCGGCAAGAAGGTGGTCGTAAACCTCGCACCGGCAGACGCCGCAAGGGAGGGCTCTTCGCTCGACCTGACCATTGCCGTAGCCATCCTCGCCGCAGCGGGACAGGTAGCCCCCGACCGGCTCGGCAGCTACATCATCATGGGGGAACTCTCGCTCGACGGAACGGTAAAACCCATCCGCGGAGCCCTTCCCATTGCGGTCAATGCCCGCCGGAACGGTTTCAGGGGATTCATCCTACCACGGGAGAACGCCGCCGAAGCAGCCGTGGCCGAAGGATTGGAAACAATAGCCGCCGGTTCCCTGAAGGAGGTGGTCGATTTTCTGAACGGCGACGCAGCCGTCCCACCCTACGTCCACGAAACGACGGGAGGCGACGGAGCAGAGTCGCCTTACGAAGAGGACTTCGCCGACGTCAAAGGACAGGCCCACGTCAAGCGTGCCCTCGAAGTGGCCGCTGCCGGAGGCCACAACGTCATCATGCTAGGTTCGCCTGGGTCGGGAAAGACGATGCTCGCCCGGCGCATGCCCACCATCATGCCGCCCATGACGACCGCCGAATCGCTCGAGACCACCAAGATACACTCCATAGCCGGAAAGCCGGGAAGCACACGGGGCCTCATGACGCACCGCCCTTTCCGCGCTCCGCACCATCTCGCCTCGCAGGTAGCTCTTATCGGCGGGGGCACCAATCCCCAGCCGGGCGAAATCTCCCTCGCCCACAACGGCATCCTCTTTCTCGACGAACTGCCCGAATTCGGCCGCAACATGCTCGAAGTGCTACGGCAGCCGCTGGAGGAGAAGAAAGTGACGGTCGCCCGCGCGAAGTACACCATAGAATATCCCGCCAACTTCATGCTCGTGGCAGCCATGAATCCCTGTCCGTGCGGCTACTACAACCACCCGACCAAGGAGTGCGTATGTAGCACCGCCTCGGTATCGCGCTACATCAACCGCATTTCGGGCCCCCTGCTCGACCGCATCGACCTGCATGTGGAGGTCACCCCCGTCGCGCTGGACGAAATCTCCGGCACGGCACCGGCCGAAAAGAGCGCCGCGATACGCGAACGGGTGGTCGCAGCGCGGGCACGGCAGGCCGCACGTTTCGCCGGGACGAACGGCATCCATACCAACGCCATGATGAATCCGGCCATGCTCCGTGAGTTCTGCCGCCTCGACGCGGCATGCAGCGCCATGCTCGGCCGTGCGATGGAACGGCTCGACCTTTCGGCCCGCGCCTACGACCGCATCGTGAAAGTGGCGCGTACCATCGCCGACCTGGCCGCATCGCCCGACATCCGGCCCGAACACATTGCCGAAGCCATCAACTACCGGAGTCTCGACCGGGCCGGCTGGGGCCGGCAGTGACCGAAACCCGCCCCTCCCTCCGGAACAAGCGCCACAGCGCCCCCGGACCCCACCCGCCGCCATGAAAAACGCATCCCACATACGACCGGTACCGTTCGCCCGCATCCTGCCGGCGGTCGTTGCCGGCATCGTCGCGGCGAATGCCGTACGGTTCCCCCGTCTGGCCGGTCGCCACTGCCGCCGGAGTGGCACTCGCCGCTGCCGTCCTGACCGGACGGAGGCCTGCCGCCGCATCACTGCTGACCTATACAGCCATCTTTCTTTCGGCCGCAGCCGTGACATTGGCCACCCGACCACGGACGGTGATGCCGCACGGCCAGCGGCTGGTAATGACCATGGCCGTAACCGACACCCCCGAAGCAGCCGGACGCTGGACGAAAACGACCGTCCGCATCGACCGTTACCGCGCTTTCGCAGGCGGCGACACTGCCTGGCATTTCTCCGGAGAAAAGGCGGTGGCCCGTTTCGATACCTCCTTCCGCATCCGACCCGGAGAGCGCCTCATCGCCACGGGGTACGCCGGCGAGCTCGGCAGTGCAGACTACGCATGGTACGCCCGCCTGATGCAACGGCGCGGATACAGCCAGTCCGTCTGGATAGACGGGAGGCAGAAACTCCTCTCCCTGCCGGGCCGGCACCTCACCCCGCGCTACTGCGCTGCCCGGATGCAGGCTGGTGCAGCCGAAAGACTCTCGCGCCTCGGCCTGCCACCCACAGCGTACGGTACGGCCGCAGCCATGAGCATCGGTTACCGCGGCGGCCTGCCGGCCGGAGTACGCGACGATTACGGCACCACCGGTGCATCGCACCTGCTCGCCGTATCGGGTCTCCACGTGGGTATCGTCGCCATGCTGGTGAACCTCCTGCTGTGGCTGCTGCCCGCCTTTCGCTACGGTCACATCATCAAAAATGCCGCGGCCATCACGGCAATATGGCTCTATACGGCACTTACCGGACTTCCGCCATCGGCAGTCCGGGCAGCCATGATGTTCACCGGAGCCCAGCTCGCACTCGCCGCATCACGGACAGGCAACAGCGCCAACATCCTGCTCGCCACCGCAACCGTCATGCTACTCGTCAACCCCAATTATCTCTACGACATCAGTTTCCAGCTCTCCTTCACGGCCGTCGCCGGCATCTTTCTCTTCTACCGGCCGCTGTACGGCCTCGTACATAGCCGCATCAAGGCGCTCAACGCCTTCTGGGCAATCTTCATGGTAGGGCTCGCCGCCTCGCTCGCCACCGCCCCGCTCGTATCGTACTACTTCGGACGCATTCCGCTCATCGGCATCATTCTCAACCCGCTGCTCATTCTGACGGCCAACGCGACCGTCCTCCTCTCCCTGCTCTGGATAATTGCTCCCTTGCCCCTGCTGCAAGGCCCCTTCTCCGCGGCCATAGGCGCTGCAGCCGGATTGCAGAACGCCGTAGTCGGCCTCGCCGCGGAAAAGAGCTGGGCCTCGTTCCCGCTGCGGCTGGAAGCGTGGCAGGTGATAGCGCTTTATGCCGCGGTACTTGCCGCCTGCCTCCTGCTGCGGGGACGAAAGACAAAACACAACGAACCTTCCCTTTCAGAAACGATATGACAACCGAAGACATACTGCTGCTCGATACGCCGCTGCTGCGACAGCTCACGGAAGAGAATATCGGCCGCGACCCGAATGCCGTGGCACTGACAAACGCATCGCACATGCCGGACTGGTCGCCACACAAGTAAAAATATCTCCAGCGGGCCCGCCGCAAACTGCCCTCCTATTACGAAGCACGGGCCATCCTCCCGCCTCTGGCCTTCGAGCAGTCGAGCAGCGAAGCCGCCGCGACCCGCAAGAGCTGGAGAGGCGATGTGTGCATCGACCTCACCTGCGGACTGGGCGTGGACTCTTTCCACCTCTCCCGCCGTTTCGCCCGCGTCATCGCCGTAGAACGGGACGCCGCACTCGCCAGGGCGGCGGAAATCAACTTCCGCCGCCTGGGAGCGGACAACATCACCGTGGTCTGCACCGCGGCTGAAGAGTTCCTAAACAAATTCGCCGCAGCAGACGGCAGGGCCGACCTGATATACGCCGACCCCGACCGCCGCTCCGCCGCAGGGCGCAAACTGGTACTACCGGAAGATTGCAGTCCGGACATCCTGCAACTGCTGCCTCTGCTGAAGCAACTTTCCAAACGGACAGCCGTCAAACTTTCGCCGCTTTTCGACGTGGCCGAATGTTTCCGTCTCTTCGGAACAGGGTGTAGCGTGGAAGTCTTCTCGCTCGGAGGCGAATGCAAGGAAGTTACCGTCGAAATGAGCGACACCGATACGGAAGGCAGCCTCGGCGCCGCCATCGCCGGGCGGGGACGCTGGAGCTATCCCTACCCGGTATCCGCACCCGCCACGACCGCCGGATTCGCACCGCCCTACCGCTACACGGTCATCCCCGATGCCGCACTGCGCAAGGCGCGGCTGACGGCCCGGTATGCAGCCGAAGAGATGCCGCAGGCATTCGCCGTACCGGGCGACAGCTACCTCTTTACGAATACGCTGCCCGCAGGGGCAATACCCGGCAAAGTTTTTGAGGTCGAACGGATGGAACGGTTCGACCCGTCGTGCCTGAAACGGGAACTGCGTCGGCGGGGTATCCGTTCCGCCGACCTTTACACGCACGGTTTTCCCCTCGCCGCTCCGGAACTCGCCCGCAGGCTCGGCATCCGCGAAGGGGGCAGTGTTCGGCTCGCCTTCACCGCCGTCGGGCCGACGCTTTGGGTTATCGAATTAAAAGAGGTAATTTTGTAACGGCACAACGGGCGGCGGCCCCTGCGGTACGAAGCGCCATAAAAACCGGACTAAGGATGAAATCGTTTTTCAAAAAAGCCAAGAAATTCGTCGGACACGACGTCTGGGAGAAGACGGAAGCCGACTTCTCCTCCCGCAAAGAGTGGTGGTTCGTCCGTCAGGCCCGCCTCATCCTCTACACCGCGCAGGGTGTACAGCATCACAATACGGTCGTCCGCTCGGCGGCGCTCACCTTTTTCACGCTCATGTCGCTCGTTCCGATGCTCGCGCTGGCATTCGGCATCATCAAGGGATTCGGACTGGAAACAGCCCTTTGAGAACTACCTTTTCGAAAGATTCTCGGAGAACAGCGCACTGATAAGATACATCCTCAACTTCGCCAACAACGTACTCGTGCGCACGAGCGGCGGACTCGTCGCCGCGAGCGGACTCGTCGTACTCGTATGGGCGGCAATCCGTGTCTTCGGCAACGTCGAAAACGCATTCAACACGATATGGGAGGTCCAGAAGCCACGCAGCCTGACAAGACGTGCGAGCACCTATGCCGCGGTGATATTCGTCATGCCGCTGCTGGCCGTCATGCTCGCGCTGGTACTCTCCTACATCCGGACACTCATCGCCAACTACGCCTCCATTCCGTACAGCGTACTCTACGCCATCGGTTCGTTCGCAGTGCTGTGGCTCCTCTTCGCAGGCGCCTACAAAATCATTCCGAACACCAAAGTGCGCTTCCGCCACGCGGCGATGGCGGCCCTCATCGCCGCGATTGCCTTCTCCGTATTCCAACTCGTATATGTCACGCTGCAGAGCGGGGTATCGTCCTACAACATCATCTACGGCAGCTTTGCCGCAGTCCCCCCTGTTTCTGTTCTGGATACAGGCAAGCTGGCAAATCGTCCTCTTCGGAGCCGAACTCTCGTTCTCCTACCAGAACGTGGAGAGTTTCGTGCAGGAACAGGACGCCGCGAGTGTCAGCTACGACAACCGACGCAAAGTGATGCTCGCCTCCCTCACGGTCATCATACGAAGTTTCATGCGCGGCGAAGGAGGCATCTCCTCCGAGGCGATAGCGCGGGAGCTGAAACTTCCCGTCCGACTGGTAAGGGACATTAACTATACGCTCGACGAGGCGGGGATGATACTCCCCATATCCTCGGACAAAAGCCAGAAGACGAAAATATACGTTCCGGCACGCGACATACACACCCTCACACTGCACGAAGCCGTGCGGGCAGTCGAACGGGCCGGTTCCGCGGTACGCGACCTGTGCGGCAACCGCTATCTGCGCGAAATCTCCGGCATCATGGATGAAATCGACAGAAAGATAGACACGTCGGATGACAACATACTTCTGATGGAGCTTATAAAGGATGGAGATAACGATAATAGGGAGCGGTAATGTGGCGGCAGCCCTCGCCGGAGCCGTCGCCGGACAGGACAGCCTGCACCTGAAACAACTATGCGCACGCAACCCTCTCCGCGGCCGGGAGCTCGCCGACCGGTACGGAGCCGAATACATTGCCCGACCGGAGGAGACGGTAGAGGCCGACCTCTACCTGATAGCCGTCAGCGATTCGGCGGTGGAAGAGGTTTCCGCACGGCTGCGCACGCCTCCCGGCGCCACGGTAGCCCATACCTCCGGAGGGCTCGGCATCGATTCGCTGCGGTGCGTCGCCGCCGACCGGGCCGTATGCTATCCGCTGCAAACCTTTTCGGCGGGACGCAGCATCGATTTCCGCACCGTCCCCCTCTTCATCGAATACACCACCGACCGGGCCGGCCGCACCGTCCGGGACTTCGCGGAGGCGCTCTCCGACTGTGTCCGCGAAGCCGACAGCGCCCGACGCGGCAGACTCCACGCAGCGGCAGTCTTCGCATGTAACTTTTCCAACCACCTTTACGCCATCGCGGGCAGACTGCTGGAGAAGGAGGGACTCGATTTCGGCATACTGGGGCCGCTGGTACTGAAACGGCAGCCAAAGCCGTAGCGACGGACAATCCCGCGGCCGTACAGACCGGTCCCGCGGTCCGCGGCGACACCGTCACCATGCGCCGCCACGAGGCCATCCTCGCACGCGAAAACGACGAACGATACAACAAGATATACAAATTACTGAGCGAAAGCATATGGGAAATTTCAAAGAAGATATAGCACGGACCGAGGCGTTCGTATTCGACGTAGACGGAGTATTCACCGACGGGAACATCATGCCTCTGGCCGACGGCGATTTTCTGCGCGCCTACAATGCCAAGGACGGCTATGCGGTAAGCTACGCCGTCAGGCAGGGATACAAGATATTCATCGTTACGGGCGGCCGCGGCGACATTCTTTACAAACGTTTCAGCTATCTCGGCGTCACCGAGGTGCATGTCAACGTATCCGACAAGATAGCCGTTCTGAGCGGAATCATGGAACGGCACTCCCTCGACCCGGGAAACGTCCTGTTCATGGGCGACGACATTCCCGACCTGGAGTGTATGCAGGCGGTAGGACTCCCCGTCTGCCCGGCAGATGCCTCATGCGAAATCATCGAGGCGTCGCGCTACGTATCGGAATTCCCCGGCGGCCACGGCTGTGTACGCGACATCATCGAACAAGTGCTGCGGGCACAGGGGAATTGGGCACGCCACCTGAAAGGGATACATGCGGTATCGGCCTGAAACCGCGGGAACGCACCGGGACACGAAGGGCGACACAAAATTTGTGTCGCCCTTCGTGTCCCCTCCGAGCCGCTTTCAGGCCAGCAGCAGTACCCCGACGGCGAGCAGGAAGCCGCCGGCAAACCCTACGGCCACCTGAGCGGGCGTATGTTTTCCGAGACAGAGTCGGGCCGAACCCAACACGCCGGAACACAGAACCGCACCGCAGAATACCCAGACGAGATTGGTATAACCGGCATACAACAGGATGGCGACCATACCCGTCGCCGCACCCGCTGCCGTCATGTGCAGGCTGACCTGCCACCGCAGGTTCACCAACAGCGCGAAAAGCGTACAGGCCATGGCGGCGAACATCATCCGCCGGAGCAGGAACAGCATGGGAGAGGAGCCGAGCATCCAGCCGCACAGCCCGTAACACAGCGCCACAATCAGCATCGGCAGCGTGCGTTCGTGGCGCCGGGAAAGCGAAAAAATCGCCGAGAAGCCCGAACACCCGCATCAAAAGAATCCCCAGCGCAGGTACGACAAGTGTATCGACCATGACTACCATCAGGATATAACGTTTTATCCCGACGGGCAGGTAGATGGGCAGGATTCCCGTCCCGAAAAGTATCAGCAACAGCCATACCGGCATCAAAAAGGGATGCAACAAGTATGATACGCCCCGACTGAGCGAGGCCCACACGCTGCGCTCCTCCATGCAAGTATCCATAAGCAAATCCTTCCGTTTTTAACCGCCGGCTCCGGAACCGGCCGAACGGTCGGTAAAGTTACGATTTATCGCGTTACGGTACAGGAAAACCTCTTTTATTCTACGAATTCATGCGATACCGACCAGTGCGCACGCCGTTCAACCACTCGGCCCGCCCACCGCAGCCGTTCCCCGAACATTCCTCCTTCCCGCCTCTCTTCCCCGGACGGGATACGACCGGATTCGCCGCATGACCTGCCGGAAACACGCTCCCCGGCTCGCATACCCAAAAAGAGAGGCCGTATCGAATCGGACAACAGGTCCGACACGGCACAGCCTCTCCGCTATCTAAGAATCGGTAAAATTACGGGGTACGAAAAAAAAGCCTGCTTCACAAGGAGGGCCTGGCGGCAACGAGGCTGCCGCTGCAATCGTCCACAGCCCTTTGCATCCCTGCGGTTTCAGAGTTCCTTGCGGAGCCGGGCCACCGGAATTCCGAGCATTTCGCGGTATTTGGCCACCGTACGCCGGGCGATATGGTAGCCCATGTTGTTGAGTATCTCCATGAGTGCCTCATCCGTCAGCGGTTTGCGCTTATCCTCCCGGTCGATACACTCGGAGAGAATGTTCTTGATTTCGTATGAGGAGACCTCCTCGCCACTGTCGGTCTGCATCGCCTCCGAAAAGAGCTGCTTGAGGGAGATGATGCCGAATCCCGTCTGGACGTACTTGCTGTTCACCACCCGCGAAATAGTGGAGACGTCGAGCCCCGTCATATCGGCGATATCCTTCAATATCATCGGTTTGAGTTTACTCTCATTACCGTCGAGGAAATACTCCCGCTGATAATCCACGATGGCCTGCATCGTCCGCATCAGCGTATCCTGCCGCTGCTTGATGGCCGATATGAACCATTTGGCGGAATCTATCTTGTTCTTCACGAACTGGAGAGCCTCCTTGTCCTCCTGCGACGGATTGCCGGAGGAGTGTGCCATCTGCCGTATCATGTCGGCGTATTTGCGGTTTATCTTCAGTTCGGGGACGTTGTAGGAGTTCAGCCGGAGCATCAGTTCGCCGTCCCGCTCGTCGAGGATGCAATCGGGTATCACGTAGGGCGAGGCGATGTTCCCTCCCTCGTTGTAGAGGTTGCCCGGCTTGGGCGAAAGGCGCTGTATCTCCTCGATGGCGGCACGGAACTGCTCCTCGCTTATTCCGAGACGCCCCATTATCTTCTCGAAATGTTTCTTGGTAAACTCCGTGAAACAGTTCTCCAGAATCCGTTTGGACAGCACCTGGGCAGCAGTCAGATTGCTGCGGCGCTCCAACTGCAGCAACAGGCACTCCCGTATGTCGCGGGCTCCCACCCCGGGCGGTTCGAGCGACTGTACCACACGGAGTCCCTCCTCCAATTCCGGTATGTCTATCTCCTTGCCGTAATTGAATGCGATGTCGTCGGAAATGGACTGCAGGTCGAGCCGCAGGTAACCGTCGTCGTCTATGTTGCCTATGATGTAACGGGCTATTTCGAACTGTTCCTGAGGCATTTCACGGTAAGAGAGCTGTTCCGTCAGGTACTCGTGCATGCTCATTCCCTCGAACAGCACCACCTGCCGGGCCTTGTCGTCGCGCGAATAGTTATTGACATAGGATTTATAGGCGGGCGTTTCGGCCTCCTTGAGGTACTCTTCCATCGACACCTCTTTAGGCATGCCGTTGTCCTCGGTGCTCTCTTCGGCGGTCTGCTGTTCCTCTTCGAGTACCGGGTTCTCCTCAATCTCCTGTTTGACGCGCTGTTCCAACTGCAAGGTAGGCAGTTCGAGCAGCTTTATCATCTGTATCTGCTGCGGCGATAGCTTCTGAAGCTGTTTTTAAAACTTGTTTCTGGTTAATTGCGGGCATAAATCGCTTGCTGTCGTTTCGGACGGCCCGCCGCTCTTTCGGCAGACGGGCCGTCACAGGTTACTTCATCTCTTTCTCTCCGACCTCCAATCGGGCAGCATCCGGCAACATACGTCCGTATCGCCTCCGGAGCAGAATGGCACTCTCCCGGCTCTTACCAAAGACCATGCCAGAAACCGCACCACGCACGCAGGCCGCCGCCGTCAGAACTCCGCATTCTTGGGAGTGCGCGGAAAAGGTATCACGTCGCGGATATTCGCCATGCCGGTCACGAACAGCAACAACCGCTCGAAACCGAGACCGAAACCGCTGTGGGGTGCCGAACCGAAACGGCGCGTATCCATGTACCACCAGAGCGTATCCATACTCATGCCGAGCTCCCTGATGCGCGCATCGAGTTTACCGTAATCGGCCTCCCGCCCGAGCCGCCGATTATCTCGCCTATCTTCGGGAAGAGCACGTCCATGGCGCGGACGGTCTTGCCGTCGTCGTTCTGTTTCATGTAGAACGCCTTGATTTCCTTCGGATAGTTGATGAGGATGACCGGTTTGCGGAAATGCCTCTCCACCAGATAGCGTTCGTGTTCGCTCTGCAGGTCGCATCCCCACTCCACCGGGAACTCGAACTTCTCGCCGCTGGCCTTGAGTATTTCCACCCCTTCGGTGTAGTCCAGCCGGACGAACTCTTCCGCCACGACCGAACGGAGCCGTTCGACAAGGCCGTCGTCGTACATCTTGTTCAGGAATTCGAGGTCCTCCATGCAGTTGTCGAGCGCATAGCGAATCAGGTATTTGAGGAATTCCTCGGCCAAGTCCATGTTGTCCTCCAGCTCGTAGAACGCCATCTCCGGCTCAATCATCCAGAACTCGGCCAGATGGCGCGGCGTGTTGGAATTCTCCGCACGGAATGTAGGCCCGAAGGTATATATCTGCGAAAGTGCAGTAGCTCCCAGCTCGCCCTCCAACTGCCCCGACACGGTCAGGTTCGTGGAGCGGCCGAAAAAATCCTGCGAATAGTCGATCCGCCCGTCCTCGGTGCGGGGCGGATTGTTCAGATCGAGCGTCGTCACCTGGAACATGGCGCCCGCACCCTCCGCATCGGAAGCCGTTATGATAGGCGTATGCAAATAGAAAAATCCCTTGTCGTTAAAAAATTTGTGGATGGCGAAGGCCATGGCGTGACGGATGCGCAGCACCGCGCCGAACGTATTGGTACGCGGACGCAGATGCGCTATCTCACGCAAGAATTCGAGCGTATGGCCCTTCTTCTGAAGCGGATACGTTTCGGGGTCGGCCTCGCCGTACACCTCCAGCTCCCGCGCCTGTATTTCGACACGCTGGCCGGAACCGGCCGATTCGACAAGCAAACCGCGCGCGCAGATGCAGGCGCCGGTGGTTATCCGCTTCAACAATTCGCCGTCGAAAGCGGCGACATCGGCCACTATCTGGATATTGTTAATTGTCGAACCGTCGTTGAGGGCGATGAACGCCACGTTCTTGTTTCCCCTCTTGGTACGTACCCATCCCTTTACGACCACTTCGGTATCCACCCGGCCGGAGCGCAGCAGCTCCGCGACCATCGTCCTTTTCACTTCCGACATTGCGTTAATACTTTATTCGTTACGATACTTTTTTCAAACCAAACGCAAATATCGGCATTTTTTCCCATACTCACGCAGGAAAGACGTCACAAATGGGCCGGAAAGCCGCAAAAAACATCCCTGTACCGCACCGACGACACGATTGCCTTGTCCGTTCCGTACAAATCGAATATCTTTGTCAGTGTGCGGACGCGTGTTCCGTGTTCCGCATCACGCATTAACCGGCCATGCTTATGGAAGATTACAGGAAACTGACCGCCGACGAGCGCAGCAGACTGCAGGCACAGGGCTGCACGGCAGAGGATTGGGATTCGATAGAGGTAACGACGGACTTCACGCCCGACACGGTACGCGGCTGCGGTTTCCGCGGAACGGTTCGCATCGGCACGGGCGTCCGTCTGCGCAACGTCGGGCGCCTGTCGGGATGCGACATCGGCGCAGGCGCTACGGTGGAAGACACTTCGGCGGTGGAGGCCACGGGGCGCAGCAGCTTCGGCAGCGGCATTCCCGCAGCGGCGGTGAACGAAGCCGGCGGCCGGGAGATTCCGCTCTTCACGGGGCTCACTTCGCAACTCGCCTACATCATCGCCATGTACCGCCACCGGCCGGCCACCGTCGAGCGGCTGCTCGGCATGGCGGAACGGGAGTTCACTCTCCCCGCGGCAGCGTCGCTCTGCACGGTAGGGCCCGGCGCCCGTATCTCCTCGTGCGGCATACTGCGAAACGTAGCCATCGGGCCGGATGCCGTCGTGGAAGGGGCATCGTTCCTCAGCAACGGGACGGTCGCCTCCCATCCGGGGCAACGGACCTACATAGGCCCCGGCGTGAAGATGCGCGACTTCATCGTGTGCGGCAACAGCATCATCGACAACGGGACGGTCGCCGAGCGCTGTTTCTTCGGGAATGCCACCCGTGCCTCGGCCCTCACGGCGACCGATTCGCTCTTCTTCGCCGGAAGCCACTGCGACAACGGCGAGGCATGCAGCGTACTGGCCGGCCCCTACACCATATCGCACCACAAATCGACGCTTCTCATAGCGGGCATGTTCTCCTTCTTCAATGCCGGGAGCGGAACAAACCAGAGCAACCACCTGCTCAAGTCGGGCCCCGTACACCAGGGCATCCACCAGCGGGGCTGCAAATACGGGAGCGACGCCTACATGATGCTCCCGGCGCTCGACGGCGCCTTCACCACCGTGATAGGACGCCACAAATCGCATCCCGACACGGAATGTTTCCCCTTTCGCTGCTCATCGAGCAGGAGGGATACTCCTGGCTGCTGCCCGGCAGCAACCTCGCCACCGCCGGCGCGGCCCGCGACCTGGCCAAATGGCCGCAGCGCGACCGGCGCGACCGGTATGCGGGCGACCTCATCAACTTCGAGGAGTGCAACCCCTACATCGCCGAACGCATCACCGCCGCCATCGCCGCCTGCGAAGAACTGCTCGGCAGGGAGACGGGCGACGTCTGCACCTACCGCAGGCTCCGCATCCGGACGGGCATGCTCCGCCGGGGGCTGCGACTCTACCGCCTCGCCCAGGAGAAGTACCTCGGTGCGATGCTGGCCGCCGGGAAAGAGCCTGATGCAGACGGAACCGGCCGATGGGCCGATGCAGGAGGCATGTACATCCCGCTGCGGGTAATGGAAGGCATTCTCGACCGCATCGACTCCGAAGAACTTGCCTCGACGGCGGAGGTGTGCGGCGCGCTGAAGAAGGCCCACGAACGGTACGGTGAATACGCCGCAGGGTGGGCGCTCCACCGATTGGAGGAGCTGCTCGGTCACCGTCCAACAGCCGTTGACATCGAAGCCGCCATCGAAGCGGGTACGGCCGCAGCAGCAAAACTCGCCGCCATGGCGGCAGACGACATGCGCTCCGAACAGGAGGCCTCCATGGCCATAGGCTACGGCATCGACGCGCCGGATGACGAGGGACGCATGGCGGATTTCCGGGCAGTGCGGGGGAATCCGATGAACAGCAAAGCCGCCTACCTGTGCATGACACAAACCGGATACGGAACCAGATTGACAGCGAGAATGAAACCACTTTACAGATACCTCTTCGCGGCAATGCTCCCGGCAGCCGCCCTCTCCCCGATGTACGCTTCTTCCCCCGCCGACACGACGGCGGTGACAGCAAAGCCCCGCTGCCCCTCCCCGCCACCGGATACGAGGGACGGCTTCTGCGTAGCGAATTCATGAGCTACACCATCCGACAGAACGCCGCGAACGACGACCGGGAGGCCGAATGGAACTATCTCCCGGTAGAGAACTTCACCCAAAGCCGTACCGCCGACGGAGACATCGTCTATACGGCAACGGTGGAACTGCCGGAGTTCTGGGCCGACCGCATCATCATGCTGCACTGCGAAGGGGGGCGCAACAGCCACCGCGTCTCGGTCAACGGCACGGCGGTCGGCTCTGCCCGCGACAGCGGCACCCCCTCGGAGTTCGAGCTGCCGAATGCCGTAGCGGGCCGCACGAACACGCTCCGCATCGAACTGCCCGCCGACACGGACGAACCCGAATCGGGACTCCGCCGGCAGCGGGCCGACCTCACCTCGTGTTTCCTCTATTCCCAGCCGCGCACCCGCATCTGGGATTATGACGTGTCCACCGTCCTGACCGGCAGTGACGGCGAACTGACCGCCCGCGTCGTCGTCGAGAACCGTTACCCTTCCGAAGAGACCTTTTCACTCTGTTTCGATGTCTTCTCGCCCGAAGGACGGGTGGAAGAGTACGGCACGAAACGCGTAACGCTCCCGGCCGGAGACCGCGACACGGTCACGCTGCGGGCCACGATATACGGAGCGGGAAAAAAGCTGTGGAGCGCCGAGAAACCCGCCCTCTACCGACTCACCCTCTTCGTCCGCAAGGAAGACCGCATCCTCGAATACGTTCCCGTAAACGTGGGCTTCGGCACCGTCTCCCATGCCGAAGGGAAAGTCTATCGCAACGGGAAACCCGTCGAACTGCGCCCGGCACGCTGCGACGCGACGACGCCCGCAGCGCTGCGACGCGAGATAGCCGCCCTGAAAAAAGAGGGCTTCAACACGCTTTGGCCCGACACTCCGCAGCCCTGGTGGTTTTACGATATCTGCGACCGTACCGGCATGTACGTGATAGACCAGGCCAACATCAACACCTCCTACGAGACGGGGGAACCGGCGCATCGGAGGATGCCTGAGCAACGACCCGGCATGGCTGCCCGAATACATGGAGCGGACGCAGGCGATGTTCCGCCGCTCCCACACCCATCCGTGCATCGTCGCATGGTCGCTCGGCGGGCAGAGCGGCAACGGATTCAACCTCTACCGCACCTATCTGTGGCTGCGAACCGCCGACCCGAACCGGCCGATACTGTACGACGGAGCCGGCGGAGAATGGAACAACGACCTGCCCCTCACCCGCTGACCGGCACAAGCCCCGGCCGAGCGCCCCCAACAGCGCTGCGGCGTCGGAGACAACAACAGACACCCATGGGAATAGACCTCATACTCGTAGGCAAAACCGACTCGGCGGAGATAGCCGCCCTCATGGCGGACTATTCGAAACGCATCAGCCGATACGCCAGATTCTCCGTCGTTTTTCTTCCCGACGTCCGCAACGCCGGGAAACTGCCCGTACAGACACAGAAACAGGCCGAAGGAGAGATGATACTCCGACAGACAGCGCCGGGCGACTACGTCGTACTGCTCGACGAAAAGGGGACGGAGATGCGCTCGGTGGAGTTCGCCGCGTGGCTCGGAGGAAAACTCACCGGCAGTACCCGACGGATATGTTTCATCGTGGGAGGCCCCTACGGTTTCTCCGGCGAAGTCTATGCCAGGGCCGATGCCATGCTTTCGCTTTCGCGCATGACCTTCTCCCACCAACTCGTACGCACCCTCTTCACCGAACAGCTTTACCGCGCCTTCTCCATCCTGCACCATGCCCCTTACCATCACGAATGAGGAGACAAAGGCGGCAAACATAAAAAACAAGGAGGGAATCTTCGCGATTGCCTCCTGTTTTTTTGGGGATAACACCCAAAACTACTAACCCAAACTTAAATAAATGAAGAAACCTTTACGGATTGTCTTCGGTATGGAAACGCGGATAATCCGAATTTATTATCCGCTTTTCGGCTTTTTCAAGGCCGTCGCACCGAAGAAATCGACATTTATATTTAAACAAATTATGTGCCAACTTCCCTTCTGCCGATACAAATCCATGATGACTGTCAGCCGGACCGCCAACAGGAGCGTCACAAGGTACATTCCGGCATAGGCTCCCTGCCGCGCTCCTCCTGCACCTCGACATAGGAACGTCCCACGAGAAGCGAGGCCACACGGGCGTATGCCCACGGGAAATAGAGTCCGAACGTCACGACCGTTAGCAACAGTTGTCCGAGGACGAACAGGTAGTTGCGGCCGGGTTGCATGGTGAATCCGAACCGGTCTTCAACCTCCTCCCGTCCGAGCACCAGCCGCCCCACATAATACCGCCACACCCGAAGCAGGGCCATGGGATAATAGAGGCCCAGCGTGACCAACACGAGCAGAGCCTGTCCGAAAACGAAACATCCGGCCCGCCAGCCGCACACCGTCGAGAGCAACCGTTTGCCGCCGTAAGTGAAATCAACGAACCATTTCACGGCCACCGCCCTGTACACACAGACGAAGGCCAGCAGCAAAATATAGAGGAACCAGCAAAGCACATACATCCCCTCCGTCCCGGCCGAAGCCCGCATCATCACGACCGGCACCAGCGAGTACACGACAAAAGCCGGAGCCACGCAAAGAAGCACCGCATAACTGAACAGGGCCGAAGCGCTTCCACGGAACTCCAGCGCATGGAAACGGAACGAAGTCCCCTCGGCGAAATAACGCACCACATCCCGGATGAACCAGGGCAGGTAGACACCCAGCGTCACCGTACCGAGCAGGATGCCCTTCGTACAGAGTGCCGCATAACGCCGGGGCGGGTAATCGGCCTCGAACCGCTCGCCGGAGAGCGCCATGCCGCCCGCCGTAGCCCGCACGAAAAAGTAGAGGGCGAAACAGCAGGCCGCCTGCATCACGACAACAAACAGCAGGCAGCACACCGCAAAGGCCGCGAACGACCAATCCAGCAACGGTTCGGGCGACGCATACCGCCCGCAAAACGGAGGAAAAGCAGCGTTCCGCCGACAGCCGCCGCCCACGCCGCCAAAAAGGGGAGAAACAGCGATTTTCCCTTCAGGTCAATACAGAAATAACTCCTCATCATCAACAGAATCATTAAATCATATCCGGCTTCCTGCCGGAAACGAACGGAACCGTCCGCTTCGGCCCGGTTATCCCGGAACCCCGCCGACAGACGGCATCCGTACTGCAATATAGGGAAAACGTTCCGAAAAAGCGCCGTCTTTCCCCGCGTTTTATCCGTACCGGGACAAAAAATTTGCCATATAACGCCCGATACGCCAGTCAAATTGCGTAATGCGGGAAATTCTTCCTAATTTTGTGTTTTGGAGAAACACCCGGAAAATTATTAACAGCCATGTCATATAACGAACTCAGCGAACAGGAACAACTGCGCCGCAATTCGCTGGCGGCACTGCGGGAGCTCGGTATCGAGCCCTATCCCGCCGCAGAATATCCCGTCACGGCCACGGCTGCGGAAATAGCCGCAGACTTCGACCCGGAGAAAGGCAACTTCCAGCAGGTCAGCATCGCAGGCCGCATCATGGGGCGCCGCATCATGGGCAGTGCCTCCTTCTTCGAACTACAGGACCACACGGGCCGCATACAGGTGTACATCCGCCGCGACGATATCTGTCCCGAAGGTGACCCGACCCTCTACAATACCGTATTCAAAAAACTGCTCGACATCGGCGACTTCGTCGGCGTGAAGGGCTTCGCTTTCATCACCCAGACGGGTGAACTCTCGGTACACTGCCGCGAACTCACCGTATTGGGCAAATCCATCCGTCCGCTGCCGGTGGTCAAGGAGAAGGACGGCAAGGTATACGATGCTTTCACCGACCCCGACACGCGTTACCGTCAACGCTATGTGGACCTTGTGGTGAACCCGCAGGTACGGGAAGTATTCGCTAAGCGGGCCAAAATCATCGCCACCATGCGCCGTTTCTTCGACGAACGCGGCTACCTGGAGGTAGAGACCCCCATTCTGCAGCCCATACCGGGCGGCGCCGCGGCACGTCCCTTCATCACGCACCACAATACGCTCGATACGGACCTCTACCTGCGCATCGCCAACGAACTCTACCTCAAGAGGCTCATCGTGGGGGGCTTCAACGGTGTCTATGAATTCGCCAAGGATTTCCGCAACGAGGGAATGGACCGCACCCACAACCCCGAATTCACGGTGATGGAGATATACGTCACCTACAAGGATTACCTCTGGATGATGGACTTCACCGAGGAGATGGTCGAACAGGTGGCACTCGCCGTAAACGGCACCACGGAACTCGAAATATGGGGGCAGCAGGTCAGCTTCCGCCGCCCTTTCCGCAGAATAACGATGACGGATGCCATCCGCGAGAAGACCGGTTTCGACATTACCGGCAAAAGCGAGGAGGAGCTGCGCGAAGCGTGCCGCCGGTTGCATGTGGAAACGGACGAGACAATGGGCAAGGAAAGCTGATAGACGCCCTCTTCGGCGAATACTGCGAACGCGACCTCATTCAGCCCACTTTCGTCATGGACTACCCCATCGAGATGTCGCCGCTGGTGAAACGCCACCGCAACAATCCCGACCTGACGGAACGGTTCGAACTCTTCGTGGCCGGCAAGGAGCTCTGCAACGCCTACTCCGAACTCAACGACCCGATAGACCAGCTCGGCCGCTTCCAGGAGCAGCTCCGGCTGAGCGAGAAGGGCGACGACGAGGCGATGTTCATCGACATGGACTTTGTCCGCGCCCTCGAATACGGCATGCCCCCCACCTCGGGTATGGGCATGGGCATCGACCGCCTGACGATGTTCATGACCAACCAGCCCTCCATTCAGGACGTCCTGCTCTTTCCGCAAATGAAACCCGAAAAGGGCGTCGTCCGAGACAATCCGGAGAAGTATGCCGAAAAAAAGGCATTCCGGAGGAATGGGTGCCGGTACTGCACAAAATGGGATTCCTGACCGTCGATTCGCTGAAGAAACTCTCGGCAGGGAAACTGTTCAACGACCTGTGCGGATTCAACAAGAAGAACAAGCTGGGGCTGAAGAACCCCACGGCGGAAGAGGTGAAAGGGTGGGTGGAATAGCAGCCGCCCCGGCACCGCAGACTCCTGAAACTTCAAACCGTATCACAAACCAAAAACTTGGGATAATGAGAAAAAAAATCGTTGCGGGCAACTGGAAAATGAATACCCTGCCCGCAGAGGGAGTGGAACTGGCCAAGGCCGTCGCAGCCAGGCGCCACGAAACGGACAGCAGCGTGGAACTCATCGTCTGTCCGCCGTTCACCCACCTCAGCGAGGTGGTGAAGGCTACGCGCGGCAAAGGCGTAGCGGTCGGTGCGCAGAACTGTGCCGCCGAGGAGAAGGGAGCCTACACGGGCGAAGTATCGGCCGCCATGCTGGCCGCACTCGGCGTGGAGTACGTCATCCTCGGCCACTCGGAAAGGCGCGAATACTACGGTGAAACGAGTGCCACGCTCAACCGGAAACTCGCCATGGCATACGCCAACAACCTCATTCCGATATACTGCGTGGGCGAAAAGCTCGAAGAACGCGAAGCGGGCCGGCACTTCGACATCGTCGGGGCACAGCTCCGGGAGGTGGTCTATAACCTGACACCCGAACAGTTCACCTCGCTCGTCGTAGCCTACGAACCCGTATGGGCGATAGGTACCGGCAAAACGGCTACATCGGAACAGGCTGAAGAGATGCACGCTCACATCCGTCGGACGCTGGCCGAAAAATTCGGCGCTGCCGCCGACGCCACCCCGATACTCTACGGCGGCTCGTGCAAACCCTCCAACGCCCAGGAACTCTTCGCAAAACCCGATGTGGACGGCGGTCTCATCGGCGGAGCGGCCCTCGAAGCGGATTCGTTCATCCGAATAGGCCAATCGTTCTAAAGCCCCGGACGAACTGCGAATGACAGAAAAGGCAGGAGAAATTCTCCTGCCTTTTCGTCGTCTCCGTTTCCGGACCGTAGAGACACACGATGTCCCCGACAGCAGACAACCCTCTCCTCTCGCCACAACGACACGACACATGCAAAAAGGGGCAGCGCACGAACGGCGTTCCCCTCTTTTATGTTTATGTTATGCCACAGCCCTAAAACCGCTCTCCGACCTTTTTTCCAGTCGATGACATGCCAGGTGGCTTTGACCGAATCGGCCCGGCGATTGCGATAGTCGATATAGTAGGCATGTTCCCATACGTCCATCACCATGAGCGGTGTCCGACCGTTTCTTATCGGATTACCGGCATTGGATTCATTCACGATATCGAGCGCACCCGACGCGTCCTTCACCAGCCATGTCCAACCCGACCCGAACAGTCCGGTAGCCTTCTTCTCGAATTCGGCCTTGAAATTATCGAAAGAACCGTATTTCTTCTCCAACGCATCCAGCAGCTTTCCCTCCGGTTTCTCCTGCGGCTTCGGCGAGAAGGTATTGAAGTAAAAGGTGTGGTTCCACACCTGCGCGCCGTTGTTGAAAATCGGCCCCTCAGCCCGACGAATAATCTCCTCCAGCGATACATCCTCATACTCCGTACCGGGGATGAGCTTGTTGAGGTTATCCACGTAAGCCTGCAGATGCTTTCCGTAATGGTATTCTATCGTCTCCCTGCTGATATGGGGCTCCAACGCATCTTTCGCGTAGGGCAGTTCCGGCATTTTATGTGTCATAACGTTATTGATATTAAGTGTAACATGTTTTTTTCTGTTTATGTCAGATACGGCAAAATCCATACCATCCGCAACGGTTTTCCCGCAGGCAGGCCGGAATCGCAGCGAAAAAGCAACCATTTACCAATCAATAATTTCAATGACCGGATAAAATCTGCCTATACCATCGTTTCCTGTCCGAAATTCGCAAGAAAAGACCGTTTTTTCCGGAGACGGTGTTATATTCGTCCCCGTCCGACGTCTTTGATATAGACGCAAGGAAAAAGGCCTCGACCGGGTTTATGGACCAAGCAGAGTTCGCTGCACGCCTCATACCACTGAAAGACAAGATATTCCGTTTCGCACGGGCTATCCTGTCGGACGTATCCGAGGCCGAAGATGTCACGCAGGACGTTTTCGAAAAGCTATGGAAAAGCCGCGGTTCGCTGGACGGCTGTACGAATCTGGAGGCTTTCGTCATGGTCAGCGTCCGCAACCTCTGTTACGACAGACTCCGCAGCCGGCGGACGAAACAAGAGAAACTCGGTATGCTCCGCAACGAAACGGACAACGCGGCACAGGAATGGACGACAGACCATCTCGACACGCACGAACTGCTCCGCAGGGCAATGGAAACGCTGCCGGAAAAACAGCGCACCATCATGCATCTGCGCGACATAGAGAACTACGATATCGACCGCATCGCAGAGATAGTGGGCATGGAAGGGCCAACCGTCCGGGTACTGTTGTCAAGGGCCCGCAAGAGGGTCAGAGAGAGATTCAAAGCAATAATGGATTATGGCATCGGATAAAGAGATAAGACGATTGCTCGCCCTCTACTTCGACGGAGCGACAACCGACGCACAGGAACAGGAGCTGCGGGAATTCTTCGCCCGCGACACGGTACCGGCCGACCTGGCATACGCGAAGGCCATGTTCGGCGCCTTCGCGACAACGGCCGCAGATACCTGCAGCTTCACGGATGCCTTGCTCTCCGAACGTCTCCTCCGGCGGACAGAAGGTGAAGCCGAATGCCATCCCCGGCAAGGCCGGCGTGTCCGTCTTGCCGCGCTCCTCACGACCGTCGCAGCAGCCGTCGCCGTCCTCTGTACACTCTACCTCTCCGACCGCAGAGAAAATACGGAAATCTACTGCTACCTCAACGGCGAGCCTGTCACCGACATAGACATCGCTCTCCGCCAGGTCAATATGGCGGAAAGATTGCTGAAAGCCGGGGTACACTCCACAGCGACAGGGGCGGATGCAATCAGAGAAGCGGGCCGGTCGCTGGACGCCCTCCGAACGGCAAGGAACATCATGGAACATGTGAAAAAGGCCGCGGAAGAGGTCGACAGCCAGGAACAACCCGCGGGTCCTGCACCCCGGAGTGAGTGACAGGCTACACATCCCTGCGGCCGTACGCAACCTCTTCCCCCGTCATACGACGGCAGCTTTCCCGACAGATACGACAACACAGCAATCCCGGACACATACGGGGTCATATAAAGGTAACTATAAATTATAAACAATATATATTCCCATGAAAAGGTTTGCTTTTTTACTCGCCGTACTGGTATCTGCGGTCATGGATATCGAAACGGCAGAGGCCCAGCACACGGTTACCGGCGACAGGAGACAAGTAGTGATAACGAATCCCGACGGAGAACGGGTCGTCGATATACGACAGCCCGACGACGGACGCATCGTGGTGCGGGTGGCGTCGGTCGAAATAGTCATGAATGACAACGGCCGGGAACGTACCGCAGGCGCTCCCGTTCCGCCGAAACGACGGGCTACGGCATTCGGCGACTCAGACTTCCAATCCTTCTTCGAGCTGGGCATCAACACACTGCCACGGCCGGACTACACGCTGTACGGTACGCTGCCCGACGGGCTGTATGACTTCATGGACCTGAACAACGCCAAATCGCTTCAGTTCGCCTTCTCGCTCAGCGATGTGACGCTCTACCTCAACGCCTCCCGAAACCTCTCCCTCACGGCGGCACTCCAGCTCGTCTTCAACGAATACGTCTTCTCCCAGAACGTAAGGCTCACGAAACAGAACGGCATGCTCGTACCCGAAGCCATTGCTCCGAGTTACAAAAAATCCAAACTAAGCACCTCCTCGCTTCAGGTACCGGTCGTATTCACTATCGGCCGTTCCGACATGTTCCACCTGTCGCTGGGCGTTTACGGCGGGGTGTGCATAGGCAGCCATACGAAGATAAAGTTTCCGAAGGAGAAGGCTTACGGCATGTACATGAATCCATTCTATGCGGGTATCACCGCCCGGGCGGGTTTCCACGGCTTCTACATCTACTGCAACTACGGAGTGACAGACCTGTTCAAATACGGCAAAGGGACCGGCCGTATCGCCCATGACCATCGGGCTCGGATTCGGTTTCTGACGCTGCATCAACTCCCCTTACCAAAAAGGACGATACCATGAAAAAAGTTATTGATACTGACGGCCCTCTGCTGCTGCCCACTGCTCTCCTACGGACAGACGGACGGCTTCATGAAGCTGTATGAGAAATATTCGGGCCGCGAAGGATATACCACGGTAGAGATGGCGGGCGAAATGTTTCGGGCCATCAATGACGCCGACGGCACCGATTCCGGAGCGCCCGGACTGAATAACGTAAACCGAATGATTATCATCGTGGCGGAGACCGGCAACAAGGCATTCGCCGAGGAGGTCAAAGCGGTGCTCCAAAGCGGGGAATACGCAACGGTCAGTGCCGTACATGACGGCAGCCAAAGCGTAGAATTTTTCATCCGGCAGGAGGAGGGGCATACAACGGAAGTGGTGATGAACGTCTACGACGGAACGGAACACATCGTCATGCTGCTCGACGGCTATGACCTCAACATCAGCCAGATTTCCCGCATCACGGGCCCGGACATCTCCATACCCTGACCGGACGGCCGGGCCTGAGGCAACTGGCCAGGCGGCCAGACAGGTTCCGCAGCGGCGGTCGCAAGAAAATATCCCGCCGTATCGGGATACGAGCGGTTTCCCGGTGGGACAGATAAGGGGACGCGTTGATACGCGTCCCCTTATCTGCCCCCACCGGCTGCCAATATCCGTCAGTTCACATTGCGGGGATTCATACTCGCCTCCGCAGAGAGTTCGAATTCGCGCTGCAACCTTACCATTTTGACAGCAGCCACCGCGGCCTCGTCTCCCTTGTTGCCCAACCGACCGCCGGCCCGGTCGAGCGCCTGCTGTTGGTCGAGGGTGGTCAATACGCCGAACGCCACCGGCATATCCCACTCCAGCATGACATCGCTGATACCCTTCGTCGCTCCGAGGCAGACGTAATCGAAGTGCGGCGTCTCGCCCTTTACCACGCAGCCGAGCGCAATCACGCCGTCCACATCGGTATGTTCCGCAAAGAAACGCGCTCCCATGGGGAGTTCAAACGTGCCCGGCACGTATCGTACGATGATGTTCTCGTCGCTGCATCCGCATTCGCGCAGCGTCCTCACGGCTCCGTCCCGCAGTGCGTTGGTTACTTCCGGATTCCACTCCGAAACGACAATGCCGAATTTCATATCGGCCGCTGAAGGGAGCGGTGCCTCAAAATGTGAAAGGTTTTTGGTCGCCATAGTTCAAATCGTATTGTTTTCAGTCCGCATATCGCCGCAGGTCTCGTCTCCGTATCCGGCACGCGAATGCAAACAGGCTGCCGCTTGCGCCGTACAGCCTGTTCATTTTGTCTTCCACCACGGAAGCTGCTATCGGGCCTGTTCGAACTCCCCGATAAGTTTGTCGATATCTCTCGCCTCAAGGCTCGAAGCGTACTCCGTCTTGATGCGTTCGCAGACATTCACAGCCTCCTCCATCCTGCCGAGTTCGGCATATACGAAGGCAAGTTTGCGGAGATAATAAGGAGTGGAGAGCACATTGTCGGCAGCATCCGCAGCCTGGGCATACAGCACCTCGGCCTTGGCGTAATCGCCGCGTTCGACGCAGATGTCGCCCTTGAGTCCAAAGTTCTGCGCGTTGATTATCACGCCAGGCGCTCCTTTTTACCTTCTTGTATTTGTTGAGGTACTCCATTGCCGAATCGAAATCGCCGAGCTTCATGTAGCACACGCCGGCATAGTGGGCCGCGAGACGTCCCGGACGGGTGGCGCCGTACTGTGAAACGACGTCGAGGAAACCTACATTGCTGCCGTCGCCCTCGAGTGCGGCCGTATAGTCCTCTGCTGCGAAAAGCTGTTCGGCAACGAACATCATCTCGGCGGCCTTGACGGCACGGGGCCTCTTCACGAGGTATTCGTAAGCGAAATAGCCGCCCACGACAATCACCACTACGAGCAGTCCCGTAAGCAGCTGCTTGGTATATTTCTGGAAAAACAGTTCGGTCTTATCGAGAGCGGTCTCGATTTTCTGTTCCGGGTCTACATGTTCCCCTTTCCTGGGTTTAGAATTAGCGTTCGTGGATTTAGTGGCCATAAATAAAACAAGTTAATTACCGGTGCCCCGTCCCCTGCGGAAGGGCCGCCGCAAGTCAAACTGCTTGGTGTTCCCAATTCAAACGACAAAAATACACCTTTTTACGAAAAAACATGACGGCGGCTGCAATAAATTTTCCCGGTAGCGCCCTTTTCCGGCGCCGTACCGGAACACGCATTTCATAAATCCCGCGGGAATCGCTACCTTTGAGGGAAAGTTGCACATAACGCATCCCGTCCGCACATGTATATCCGCAAACTGTCGCTGCTGAACTTCAAAAAAACATAGCACAGGCCGACCTCGAACTCGCTCCGGGCATCAACTGCTTCACGGGACGCAACGGGGCCGGCAAGACCAACGTGATAGACGCCGTATGGTATCTGGCGATGTGCAAAAGTTCGCTTGCCATGACCGACGGGCAGAGCGTGCGCCACGGCGAAGAGTTCTTTCTGCTCAACGGGGGAGTATCTGTCGGACGGCGGCCGCCACGAAACGGTGACCTGCTCGTTCAAGCGCAACGGCGGCAAGACGCTCAAACGCAACGGCAAAGAGTACGAACGGCTCTCCGAACACATCGGTGCGGTTCCCACGGTCATCGTATCTCCGGCCGACATCTTTCTCGTCAGCGACGCCGCTGACGAACGGCGCAAATGGCTCAACTCGTTCATTTCGCAAAACGACCGGGAATACCTCAACGCACTCATCCGTTACAACCATGCGCTCGCCGAACGGAACCGGTTGCTCAAGCAGCTCCGCTCCGCCGCACAGGGCGACCTGCTCGAAGTATTCGACATGCAGTTGGAGGCGCACGGCAGGGTAATACATGCCAAAAGAGCGGAAACGATAGAGAAACTCGGTCCAATCGTCGCACGGCATTACCGCGCCATATCGGGTGACCGCGAAAAAGTGGAGCTCTCCTACCGCTCCGAGCTGAACGGCGCCACGTTCGGCGAGGTGCTGGCGGCGGCACGCAACAGGGACATCGCGAACCAGTTCACTACAAGCGGTGTCCACCGCGACGACATGGTCATGCGCATCGGCGGATATCCGTTGAAGAAATACGGTTCGCAGGGGCAGCAGAAATCATTCCTGATAGCACTGAAACTGGCGCAGCACGCCATCATCGCGGAAGAGACCGGCGAACGCCCCATCCTGCTTCTCGACGATTTATTCGACAAGCTGGACGCTTCGCGTCTCGAAGCGCTCATCACCCTCGTCGGAGACGGAAGTTTCGGACAGACCGTCATCTCCGACTGCAACCATACGCGGCTGACCTCCATACTCGACAACTGCGGAGCACGTTATACGCTTTTCACCGTGGAGGAGGGCGAGATAACCGAGGAGAGGAGGGAAGCATGAGGCGGAGCAGACCGATGAGCATAGGCGAACTTTGGTCGGGATTCGTCGAGGAGAACCCGACGAGGATGCGACGGCTTGCCGAGGCGCGGATACCCGACCTGTGGCCGGAAGTCGTCGGCCCCGGCGCCGCGTCGCTTACGCGGTCGCTGACCATGCGCAACGGCGTACTCTACGTGGCCCTTACCCTCTTCCGTGGCACGCCACGACATCTTCATGCGGCGTACCGAACTCCGTCATCGGCTGAACGAGCTGCTCGGCATGAACGTCGTCTCCAACATCATCGCCAAGTAATCCGCCCGCGCGGCCCGTACAGCCTTGCATCGTTCATGGCATAGGAAACTGGAAAGTTGACAGGAGAGAAGAAGACGATGATTTCCGGAATCGGTCTTGTATGTTTTGCATCATCCCAGTCCGACCGGCGTTGAATGGCAGGCACAAACCGGAACTCTTCCATACCCACACGATGATAGTTAAATATACAGAAAATTATCATAAAAACAAAGCGGAGCGACAAAATATCGCTCCGCCTGCCATATAAAAAGTCTGAAAATATTATTCTATCGGCTCTCCGTCCTTGAAATAATCGTCGGTAAAGACATATTCGTAATGACGGACAGTTTCACTCTCGGAAGTGAGCGTATAAGTTTCCATACTTAAGGTGGGTTCTATCAATTCCATTTTTTATTTCTTGCATAAGACAGCAGAACCCTTTAACTGTCTTGAGCAAGATAATCTTGCGTAAAGTTAAGCAATTTAATCTCCCCCCAAAAAAAAATGAGGGATTTTTGCATTTTTGAGGATACACCCCGTCTCTTTTTATTGGGCAATCGCCAATTCACGTTTATTGCACACAATCTGGATGTAGCGGAAGATGTTGTAGGTCAAATTTGTCATCGCCACATTCGCCTTTGCCCGTACAATCCCTATTGTCCTGACAATAAGGCCGTGCATACTTTGCTCTTCAAAACCGAATACGTGCTCGACAAGGCAACGGGTCTTGGACTTGCGCCTGTTCTCAGCCTTCTGTTTTTCTGTCAGAGGATGATTCCGACGGCCTTTCTCGCAGATTATCGGATTCATGCCATGCTCCTTCACGGTTGACTCCTTCCCGGCATATCCTGCGTCAAGATACAAATCCTTATCCTTGTCTGACTCATCAAGCAGCTGCTCAAAACCTTTGGAATCATGCACATTGGCAGGCGTTGTTGCATACGAGAGGATTACCTTGTTGCCTTTGTCTACCTTGACATGCTGCTTGTAGCCGTAAAACGTGTCTCCGCGCTTCTTCGTCCAACGGGCATCCACATCCTTATGGAATTTCTTGTGAGGATTGTCATTCCACAGTTCGTCGCCCTTGCCCTCCTTTATCTTCGCATTCTCCTCACGAGTGTTGCGCTGGCGTGGGGCAACGACAAAACTGGCATCTATGATCCGCCCCTCGTTGAACTGAAGGCCCTTGGCCTCCATGAACGTAGGAAGTCTTCAAACAACTTGTCATACGCACCGACGGACGTGAGGGGCTTCGCGATACTTCCAGATTGTCTTCTCGTCCGGTACATCATCCACGTTCTCTATCCCCAGAAAAGCGCGGAAACTGGTGCGGTCCACTATCTGATATTCTATCTGATGGTCACTCAGGCCATAGTAACGCTGGAGAAACAGTATCTTGAACATCAACACACAATCTATGGGAGGACGCCCGGCATTGCCCTTACGCTCGCCTGTGAACAGAGAGGCTTCCAATGTCGGACGGAATATCTCAAAGTCCACCAATGACGACAGTCTCTCTAGTGGGTTGCCTATCACGTTAAGGCGAGACGATTGATTCTCGGATTCAAACACACTTTTATAGCGTAACTTGCGATAGCGGCTTAACTTGTTCATGATCTATGATTATTTTGTCTGTTTCTGCAAATATAAGCATTTTATCCGCTTATGCAACTTATAATCAGGGATTTAATTTATAGAAGTCCCCTTAACAAATTATCTGTACTGTATCTTTCCAAAATCGAGACTTCTCCATTTTTGATAAGTAAATAAGGGAGACCGTTTAGCCAATGAAACGGACGACAAAAGACATCACTTGTAAGATGCACTGTGTCACTTTCACCCGGTGGTAGAGTAATGGTCTTATACAACTCGTCGGGATTGACAACTTCATCAACCCATGCGTCGCCGTAATAGCATTCAATCGTAATGACGGAAGATGTGCTATTGATATATGTATAGTAGGTATCATGTACTTGTTCGCTTGAACTACAAGAAAAGTTCAGTAAACATATACATCCGATAATCGTAAAGAATATGCTTTTTTTTCATACGTATATGTGTTCAGGTTAATGTTTCTTCTGGCTTTTATTGTGAGACGCAAAGCGTTGCCGTTTCGTTGCATCGCCGCTGCGAAATCTTCCAAAATATCTTCCAATTATAAAGATAGGAAAAAACTTCGACACCTTCCTGCCTGCGTCGGTAAAACTTGCCGTAACTTCTGTCTTTTATACAATTTCGCGGCGCTCGGCACAGCCGACCCCTGAAACATCGGCAGCAGAAGAATGAAGGCCGGGAATTTGCTTCCGGCCTCGTTCATTCCTACCGGATGTCCTTTCGGCTGCACTGTTTCGTTCGTCCATCGACATTCACCTACCCGAAAAGCTCATAATCACCAAAAAGGGAAGACAAAGGAAAATACCCCGCAGCAATCATGCAGGACGAACTGTTCGGCATAGGAATCGAATAAGCAGCGGGCTGCACCTGAACAGGTGCAGCCCGCTGCTTATGATACCGGTTACCGACAGGAATGGCACTCTCCCGCCGAGCAGGCGTTACCGCCGGGATACTCGAATTCGAGCGTAGAATGCGTGATACCCATTTCGGCCAAATCGTGTTTCACGGCCGCCTTCACCCGGCCCCCTCTTCTTCGGCCGAATCTATCACCACATGCGCGGTCAGCGCATTCTCAGTCGTACTCAATGCCCATATATGAATGTGGTGAATGTCGTGTACGGCCGGCTCCGTTTCCATGATTCGGCGGCGCAGCTCCTCGGGAGCAACGACTCCGGACGGCACCCCATCGAGCGAAAGCCGCAGGCTGTCGAACAGCAGATGCGTCGTGGAAACGAGTATGACGGCAGCTATCACGAGCCCTATTATCGGGTCGATGACATACCAGCCGGTCGCGCTTATCACGATACCCGATACCACCACACCGAGTGAAACAAGGGCATCGGCCGCCATGTGCAGGAAAGCTCCCTTGACATTCAGGTCGCGCTTACGGTCTTTCATGAAAAGCCATGCAGTAAAGGCATTTATCACGATGCCGACGCCGGCCACCCACGCGATGGCACCCCCCTTCGACGGGATGCGGTTCGCGCAGTTTGCCGATACTCTCCCAGACGATGACACCGACCGCGACAAGCAGGATGCAGGCATTCAGCAGCGAAACGAGCACCGTACTCTTCTTGTATCCGTACGTATATTTCGAATTGGGTTTTACCCGTGCCAGTTTGAAGGCCAGCAGTGCCAATACGAGGCTGACCACATCGCTCAGGTTATGACCTGCATCGGAAATCAGCGATACGGAGTTCAGAAAAAAACCGGCAGCTAGCTCGACGACGACATACACCACATTCAGTACAATACCGACCAAGAACGCCCTGTTCAGATGGTCGAGCGGCTCCGCATGGGCATGGCTGTGGGCATGTCCTCCATGCGCAGGGGCCGTGCCGTTTTCCGGAGGCCGGTTCGCCGGTCTCCGCCGCAAGGCCGCGAACCTTTCCGCCTCCTCTATTCATTTCGTCCATCTCTTTTTTCATCCATTCGTTTCCGTCCGGACAGCCGGCTGCCGTTCCGGTGAAAAAGGTTCCGGCCGGGACATCGAAGACATCGGGCACGGCCGACCGGCCGCACCCGACAAGTCCTCCCTTTCGTCCCAGGGCCGACGGCCGTACTAAAACTCCACTACCGGAGCCGTCGCACTGCCTTCAGCCGCTTCGAAATAGGGATACTGTCCGAATCCGAACAGTCCCGCTATGATATTGGTCGGGAAACGGCGTACCCGTGTATTGTAAGCCCGCGCCGCCTCGTTGAAATTGCGCCGTTCGGTAGCGATACGGTTCTCCGTCCCTTCGAGCTGTGCCTGCAGCTCTGAGAAATTCTGATTGGCCTTCAGGTCGGGATAGTTCTCCTGTATCATCAGCAGGCGGCCGAGTGCAGCGGTCAGTTCGCCCTGCGCGGCCTGGTATTTCTCGATGGCCTCCGGCGTCAGATTGTCGGCATCTATGGTCGTCTGCGTGGCACGCGCACGGGCAGCCACCACACCCTCAAGGGTTTCGGACTCATGCGACGCATACCCCTTGACCGTATTCACAAGATTGGGTATCAGGTCACTGCGCCGCTGATACTGGTTCTCCACCTGCGACCATGCAGTCTTCACTCCCTCCTCCTGCTTCACGAGCGAGTTATACCCCGTTGCGAACCAGATGACCAGTACGGCCACGATGGCTATCGCGATTATCCATCCTTTCTTCATTGTTTTCCGAATTTTTAATTGATGTCTTATGTTCTGTAAATCCAAGTTTATCCTATGTCCCGGTCAGAAACTTCCGCGGGCACCGCCGCCGCCGAAGCTGCCGCCGCCGAAACCTCCTCCGAATCCGCCGCCGTGACCGCCCATACCGCCCAGCATACCGCCGAGACCTCCGCCTATTATCATACCGCCCGTGCCGCCTCCGCCGCTGTGGTCGCTGCTCCGCCGCTTCACCACATAACCGCAGTTGCGGCAGACGTAGGTGGTCTCCTCCACCACCTCATTCCTCGTCCGGGAGATGACCTCGGTACCGACACGCTTCAGCGTCCGCTTGTGACAGCGCGGACAACGTCCGGCGAACACGAGGGCGATAATGATAACAAGAAGCGGCACGCCGAAGAAAAAGAAGAGCATGCCAATCGCCCCGCCGTCGTCCTCGGAGAGTTCCGCAGGCGGCCGGCCGTTGAGCACGCCGGCGATGGCGGCGACTCCCTCCGTCATCCCGCGGTCCCAGTCGCGCTCCCGGAAGGCCGGCAACATATAATTATTGATTATCCTCTTCAACAGGGCATCCGGCAGGTCGCCTTCGAGACCGTATCCGGTCTGTATCTCTATCGCTCCCTGGTCGACGACGAGCAGAATACCGAGCCCGTCATCCGCCTCCTTGCGCCCCACTCCCCAGCGCGTAACGAGCTGCTGCAGAAAGTCGAAGGGTACTTCATCCCCGATGGAGTTCACAGCCACGACAACGACCTGGGCCCTGCCGCTCTCCTTCAGCGAATAGAGCATGGTGTCGATGCGGTAAACCGCCGACTGCGACAGCAGCCCGTCGGGGTTGCTGACGAAGCGGGTTCGGTCGGCCGCCTGCACATTGGGAATATCCTCCACGCGATAGGCTCGCGAACTACCGAAGAGGGTATTCGCAGCACAAAAGGCGAACAATAGGATGACAAACAATTTCCGCATATCAGAAGCGATTACGCAACATACGATGCAAATGTATAATTTTTACTCAAAACAGCCGCCTCGGCCGACGAATATCGGGCCTAAAAACACGGGGTTCCCCTCTTGCCTTCAAAATTCCTGCCGGACGGCAGTCCTCCATGGACCGTACAGGAGCAGGCACCGCACGAATCCCATCACTCGACCACTTTCCGATAGGTATAATATTTCTGTTTGACACCATCCACGAAAGCGAGCGTCTCGCCGTATCCGCTGAAACGGCGATAGGTCACCGAATCGCACATATAGTCACCGTCGCCCATCAGGGCGAGGCAGCGCGACACAGCCTCCCACGAATCGGGATTCTCCCCTTCGGCCCGGGCGAGCCGGCGGGCATCCCGGACTGTCCCTATTCCGCAGTTATAGGCGGCCAGAATGATGCTGAGGCGCGACTCGTCGGGAGTGCCCTCCGCAAATCCCAGCGATTCGTCGATGCTTTTGATGAGTTTCGCCGCCAGCGTGATGTTCACCTCCGGGTCGGAGAGTCTCCGCTGGTCTATCTTGAAATGGCGGGCCGTGACGGGCATTATCTGCATCAGTCCGCAGGCCCCGCTCGGCGACACGACATTATGCCGGAAACGCGACTCCTTGTAAGCGATAGCCGACAGCAGGCGCCAATCCACCCCCTCCCGCATACCGACCTCCCGTATCATACCGTCCCATACCGAGATGCCGTTCGGCACACGGCGGTCACCCTCCGCACCGCCGAAACACCGGCCATCCCCCCGGCCGGAGTAGACATCGCACAGCGCGGCATACTCCTCCGTCCGGCTGTATCCGCCGAACCAACGCACGAAATCGTAATACAGGGCAGGATTTTCGGGCGAAAAGACCATGCTAATGTCTACCCGTTCCGCAAATTCATAGACGGTCGCCAATCCCGGGACAAACTCCCCTACCACGGCCGCTTCCCCCTGCTCGCATATCAGAAAGTCGGACTCTCCGCGGGCAAGCCCCGCAGCGAGTTCATATACATTCAGCGGCGAGATGTACAACTGCGCACCGGCAAGCGAATCGAGCAACCCGGCATAACTCGCCGTACGGGTAAACCCTTCGGGCATCACCACCCGACCGCTGCCGACCGTCCCGGAAAGACCGGTTCCGCCGCACGGACGCTCCCTTCCGGCAAGCATGACATAGGTGGTCGTCCTGACCGGAAGCGACAGCGCTCCGGCCTCCACATCGGAAGAGACCGCAACACCGACATCCGTCAAACCGCTTCTGAGATTGTTCCACATACGGGCCGAAGACACCCCTGCGGTAAAATCGAGTTCCCGTCCCCCGTTCTCCGCATACGCCTCCATCAGTTCGCAGAAATAGCCGTAACGCTCTCCGCCTACGACGAAGCATCCCGGTATGCCGGCAGCCGCCGAAACCCTGACCGGCCGGCCGTAACCCGCAGCGAAATTCCGGCCGTCACCTCCTCCCTCCCCCGTACCGCATTCGCACAGGACCAGCAGGAAGAGCATGACAGGCAATATTCGTCTTTTAAACATTCATCAAATTTCTCCGGGCAGCTTTTCCGCTCCGACGGAACCGATACCGCACGCTCCCGCGCACGGCCGTCAGTCATAGAATCCCCACGAGATGCCTATCTTGAATACGCGCTTGTTGAGCGGATAGTGGAGTACCTGGAAATACTCCCTCGTATTGAAGAAATCCTCGCTCAGATGTGCCACTTTCAGCAGGATACGCATACGTTTCCACTTGGCGGCAATGTACACGTCGAGCATCGGGTAACCGCCTATCTGCTGCGCCCGCTGGTTGTAGAACTGTCCGGTCGCCGGATTGTACCCGAATGCGTAATATTTGGTATTATATCTCCCGTCCACCCCTATCTTGAGGCGCAGCACGTCGCGCACGGCGTCGAACTCGAAGAAATAGGAGATATAGGCGCTGACTAAAGGCACGGGGACTACCTGCTGGTCGGTACTCCATTGCAGCAATACCCTGTGGTTCAAATGAAGGCCGCCTATGCGGAAATCCTTCCTGGCATACACTCCCGTCACGCTGACGGCATGCAGGGGCCTGGCTGGGCATGGCATTCGCGCCGTAATACACCCGGTTGCCGAGCACGCTCTGGTAAAAGGCCGCCTCCGCATTGACGGTCGGGGCGGTCAGCTTTACCTCAAGACGGGTCTCATTCTCCTTCCGAAAGGAGTTGTTCCATATGAAATGGTTAGAGGAAAACGTCTGGCTCCAGTAGGAAGGCTCGTGCAGCGAATAGCTGAACCTTCCCGTGAGCGAAACGGGATGCTCCTTGAAATAGACGCTTAGCGTCGCATTGGCCTCGGCATCGAGGTCATGCTGTCGGTAGCCCAGAGGCACGTACCGCAGCTTTCCGTTCCATTGGAAATACTTTTTGAACTTGCCGTCCACCGCACCGTAAACGTAGAAACTCTCCTTCTTGACGGGTTTCATATTGCCCGTCAGGTAATCCTGCTGACGGAACTGGTAATAACGGTGCGCATCCAATCCGACCCCCGCATCCACCGTTCCCACGATGGCATCCCGGTCCCAGGGCTGGAGCTGGACGAACAGCCTGTTGGAGAGTTTCGATTCGAAAGTCGAGTCGCGCGAGGCGGTACCGTTGAAATACCAGTGCTCGTAAAAGGGCGTCGTCGGTACCGGCGCATCAGCCGACCCGCCGTCCTTACTGGGGGTCTGCATACCGGAATAGGTATCGGTATAAACCCTGTTCCAACTGTCGTACTGCAGCGAGTATCCCACGTAAATGGCCGGCACGCCTGCCATCGAAAAGTCGTCGTCGGTCAGGCGGCGCAACGGGATACCGTAACTGTGGAAGGTATAGAAAGTATTGTTCTTCAATATATTTCTCGCATCCGATAACATAAAGGGGATTTCGAACGGGCGCTCCTTCTTCACGCCCGTGATATACCAGTCGTCCACTACGCCGCCGTTCTCCTGCATACGGATGGTATTGAAGATATATCCGGCGTAACCGGTATACCGTTTGCCGTTGTGCGACACGCCGAACGAGAAATCCGTATCGCGCGTGGCCTGGTTCATGTAGATGCCGCGCGTTCCCATCGTATGATACGTCACGTTGAATCCCGTCGAGGGAGTGATGTTCTGCGCGTGCAGAATGGAGATATTCTCCTCCGCATACTGCCGCTGTCCGGCGGTGATGTACCCCAGTTGGGTAAGCGGTTTCTTCACATTGTAGAACGGGGCGCTCTCCGGAGTGTAAAGATAGGAGTAGAGCGGCTGGGCCATCTGGAAATCCCGGAACTGCGGACGGTCGTAGAACCCCAGCGGGCTGGCGGGGGGCCCCGAGATTGCCGAGATAGGCATCGCCTACGTCTTTCTTCAGGAAGGGATAATCCACCTGGAAGTCGTACAATATCGTATCAATGCGCGTCATCTCTATCCGGTTCATGGACATGTTGATGTTCCACGCGAAGTTGTTCTGCGAACGTATCGAATCGTTGAAGAAGTAGGATTCCAGCGGTTTGCGCTCCTTTTTGGTGGTATCCATCCTGGCCGAATCGAGTGGCCCTTCCTCGGTCTGGAACGGATTGGCGCCAATGCCGCCGGGGGTCTGGAAATTCATGTCGTTGAAATCGCCCATGCCGGGATTCAGCGTATTGAAGCTCTGTCCGCTAACCTCCGCACAGAACGGCATAACGAACACGGCAAGGACCGTTATGATTTTATATTTCAGACCGCGCATCCAAAAACGGGGTTTCCAGCCGCAAAGATAACATTTTTTCGCCACGTCACTTACACCTACCCACAAGCCATATCACAAGCGAATAGAGGATATAGAGCAGGATGGCGAGCCCGACGCCCGGCATGCCGGCGACCAGAACGATGACCAGCGACACCAGCAGATAGGTGTACCGCACCTCGTTGCCCGCGAAGCCGAACCCCTCGAACTTCAGCGAAAACATGTTCACGGGAGAGACCATCAGCAGAGCCAGCACCACCCCTGCGGCGAGTACGGCCCACTGCATCCATGCCGCCGCCGGCAAACCGATACGGCCCGACATGTACCAGCCGAACGCCCCCACGAACAGGGCGCAGGCAGGTACGGGCAACCCGACGAACTCCCGCTTCTGGTCGTCCGAAACGTTGAACCGGGCGAGCCGCAACGCCCCGCAGGCCGTTATCAGCAGCATCACCGCGCTCCATGCGCCGTATCCTCCGGCGAGATAGTAGATTTTCATGGCGACGACGGTCGGCAGCACGACGAAAACTGACCATGTCGGCCAGCGAATCGAGCTGGGCTCCGACAGGGGAATATTGCCCGGTGAGCCGCGCCACGAACCCGTCGAGGAAATCGAAGAGGGCTGCCGCCAACATGAGCACGAACGCCACGCGCAATGCCCCGGCCGACTGGAGCGACACCATCGATATAATGCCCAGCGTACCGCACAGCAGATTGGCGAGCGTAATGATATTGGGCAGCGTGATAAGCTTTTGCTTTCATGTCTTTCTCTCTGTTTTCACCCGTTTCTTCCGCAAAGGTAATAAATCCGAACGACCGATGCCCCATTCCGCCGGTTATTTCCGCCGTGCCGGCCCCGCACCCGTTTCACCTACAACGTCGTCCGCCTCCGGTTATTGCCCTTTTCGGAAAACGGGAGCGCCGAAGGATTAAAATCCGGCCGGAAAGCCTGCAAATCCGGGAGAAATCCCCATTTTTGTAGCGGGAACATCAATTTCAATAAGGAACGACATGAAAGCAATATTGATGAAGGGCGGTTCCGTGGCGGACGGTCAGCGGGAAACGGTCTCCCGTGCCGACGTACTCGTCCGGGACGGCCGGATAGCCGCAGTCGGAGAAGGTCTTCCGGCCGCCGAAGCCGAAACGCTGGACTGCACGGGACTGGTGGTCACGGCAGGTTTCGTGGATGCGCACGTACACATCGAGTCGAGCATGGTACTCCCCGCCGCCTTCGGAGAAGCGGTACTGCCGCACGGTACCACATGCGTGATAGCCGACCCGCACGAAGTGGTGAACGTGGCCGGAGCCGAAGGACTGCGGAGTTTTCTCGACGAGGCCGCTGCAGCCCCGTCGGTATTTTCACCGCCGTTCCTTCGAGCGTCCCCGCCACCATGCTCGACACCAACGGCGCGGGCGAGTTCCTCGCCGATGCGATGCGGGAATTCGCCGAACGCCCCGACGTGGCCGGGCTGGGCGAAGTGATGTGTTACTACGACGTAGCCGAACGCCGTCCGGAAATCATGGAGAAAATCGCCCTCTTCCGCGACAAGACCATCGACGGCCATACGGCCGGCATGCCGGCCGACCTGCTGGACACCTACATCGGGGCCGGTATCCGGAACGACCACGAGTGTACCGACGCCGCAGGCATGCTGGAGCGCTACCGGAAGGGAATGAACATCTATATCCGGGAAGGGAGTGCGGCCCGCAACGCGGAGGTACTGCTGCGCTGCGTGAAAGAGCGGGGGGCTGGACACCGCGCGGTTCGCGTTCTGCACCGACGACAAGCACCTAGCCACCATCGCAGCGGAAGGACACATCTCCTATATCGTCCGCATGGCCCGCCGGCTGGGCTTCGGATGGGGCGAAACGGCCCTCATGGCCTCCTGGAACCCCTGCCGTTTCTACGGTCTGGAAGACCGCGGCAACGTCCGCGAAGGATACGTTGCCGACCTCGTCGTCACGGACGACGCCTGCAACCGCATCGTCTATGTCATAAAAGACGGCCGGTTGGTCGCCGCGGAAGGCCGTCTCACCGGCACGACAGGCTGCGGCGCCGCCCCGCGCCGCGACTTCCCGAATACCGTCCGTTTCAGAGAGATGCACGCAGCGGACTTCACCCTGCCCGATACGATGAAAAAGGTGGCCATCGAATTGGTGGAGGGACAGCTTCTCACACGCAAAAACACCCCTGGCCGATGGGGGAGTGGCGGGGACTGACACGCCTGGCCACGGTGGAACGCCACGGCAGGAACGGCAACATCGCCGTCTGCATGCTCAAAGGGTACGGCATCCGCAACGGAGCCGTCGCCACCAGCGTCTCGCACGATGCACACAACGTGGTCTGCGCCGGCGACAACGCAGCGGACATGGCCGTGGCATGCAACCGGCTGCGTGAACTCGGCGGCGGATATACGATAGCCTCCGACGGCAGGATTGTCGGCGAACTTCCCCTGCCGGCATACGGCCTGATGTCCGCCGAAAATGCCGCCACGGTCGCCGAAACGATACATCGTCTGGAGGAGCAAGCCCACGCCATGGGCGTGAACCGCCGCATAGACGCCTTCACGACGCTCTCTTTCGTAGCCCTGCCGGTCATACCCTCCCTGCGCCTGCTCGATACGGGACTGTACGACGTGGACGAAAGCCGGTTCATCCGGTAGACGGAGCCAGTCGGCCTGCCGGTACGCGGCAGGCCAAACGACAATGAACGACAACAAAAAACGAACCATGTACCAGCCAGCCTCCATTCTCCGAACGGCCGCCCTGTTGCTGACCTGCACCGCACTCGCCGCATGCGGACCGAAAACATCCGACCGAGGCTTCACGGACGAAGAACGGGCACTGATAAGACCCGACGGCGGCCCGATGCGCCTGCTCTCCGTGAACGACCGCAACGACTCCCTCCTTCTGCGTACCCAATCGAAACCGCTGGACGACGGAATGCTGCACACGAAGGAGTTCGAACGGCTGGTCGCCGGCATGCTGGCGACCGTACGTGACCCCGCGAACGAGGGCGTAGGCATCGCCGCACCGCAGGTAGGTATCCTGCGCCGTCTCATCGCCGTACAGCGTTTCGACAAACCGGGCGAACCTTTCGAACTATACGTCAATCCTGAGATAACCGGCTATGGGGACGACTCGGCCGCCGGACAGGAGGGATGCCTCTCCATTCCGGGCATCGTCGGAACGGTGGTACGCCCGCAGGAGATTACCGTACACTACCGGACTCTCCGGGGCTCCGACACTACGGAGCGGGTCACGGGCTATACAGCGGTCATCTTCCAACACGAAACGGACCATCTGAACGGTATCCTGTTCACCGACAGAGCCGTACATACAGAACAATACTGCGATACCATGACGAAAGAAGAGTTGATGAAAAAGGCCATCGCCCTCTCGGTAGCCAACGTGGCGGAAGGCGGAGGCCCGTTCGGGGCGGTCATCGCCCGCAACGGCCGAATCGTGGCGACGGGCACCAACCGCGTAACGGCCGAGAACGACCCCACAGCCCATGCCGAAGTGCAGGCGATACGGGAAGCGGCCCGGCGGCTGGATACGTTCGACCTGAGCGGATGCGAAATATACACCTCCTGCGAGCCATGTCCCATGTGCCTGGGCGCCATCTACTGGGCGCGGCTGGACAAGGTATATTTCGCCAACGGGAAAGAGGACGCGAAGGCCATCGGTTTCGATGACTCGCTGATATACGACGAACTGGCCCTGCCGCGCTCCGAACGGCGGCTCCCCTCACAGGAGCTGATGCGCAGCGAGGCACTCGAAGCCTTCCGCCTCTGGAGCGCGAAGCTGGACAAAACGGCCTACTGACGGCAGACGGGAAAGAGCGGCAGCCGCCCCGAAGAACTCTCCGTGTTCCGGTGAGCGGTGGCGGCCGACGGGACACGACAACGGAACGGGTGCAATTCGCAGCGGAAAGCGTTTGGCCGATGCGCTATTTTTTCCTACTTTTGTTTATCCGGTCCGAAATGCAAGCCGGAAGATGAAATCATTGTTTCGACAGCAACCACAATCCATCCCAAAGCGATGAACAGCCATATCTATTGCGTTATCATGGCCGGCGGGGCCGGAACCCGCTTCTGGCCCATCAGCCGCAGCGGCAGACCCAAACAATTCCTCGACATCTTAGGAACGGGGAAAACCTTCATTCGGAGCACCTTCGAACGGTTCGCGGAGTTCGTCCCGGCAGAAAACTTTCTCGTCGTCACGAACAGCACCTACCGCGACCTCGTACTCGAACAGCTGCCGGAAATCGCACCGCAACAGATACTGGCCGAACCGCTCGGCCGCAACACCGCACCCTGCATCGCCTACGCCGCTTTCCGGCTGAAGGCCACCGCCCCGGACTCCACCATGATAGTCACGCCGTCGGACCACCTCATCCTCAATGAACCGGCTTTCCGGAACGTCGTGGAAGAGGCGGTCGAGTTCGCCTCCTCGCACGAGGCATTGGTGACCATCGGCGTACAGCCTACCCGTCCAGCGACCGGCTACGGTTACATACAGGTAGACCAGCCCATGCGCCGGGACGGTCTGAACAAGGTGAAGACCTTCACCGAAAAAGCCCAATCTGGAACTGGCCAAAGCCTTCCTACAGTCGGGAGAATTTTTCTGGAATTCAGGAATATTCGTCTGGCAGACCCGCACGATACTGGAGTCCATGAACCGGATGCTGCCCGAAACCTGCCAGCTCTTCGCCTCCATCGAGGGAGACTACGGCACCGACCGGGAGCAGGAGGGAATAGCACGCATCTACCCCGAATGCCGTGCCATTTCGATCGATTACGGCGTCATGGAGAAGGCCGGCAACGTCTACGTGCGCTGCGGCGATTTCGGCTGGAGCGACATCGGCACATGGGGTTCGCTTTACGAATATCTTCCCAAGGATGCCGACGGCAATACCGAAAGTCCGGACTGCATCCTGTTCGACACGCACGGATGCCTCATCAAAAAACCGGAGGGGAAACTCGCCGTGGTGGAGGGACTCGACGAATTCATCGTCATCGACACCGAAGACGTGCTGATGATATGTCCGAAAAGAGAACGAGCAGAACATCAAGAAGTTCATAGACACCGCACGCTTCACCAAAGGAGACAGATTCATTTGACGCCCGCACCATACACCCTCAGCCACATGCCATCGCAACAGCAAATATCGGAACTGTACGACCTCTATACGGCGCATCCTGCCGTCACTACCGACAGCAGGCACATTCCCGAAGGCGCCATCTTCTTCGCCCTGCGCGGCCCCTCCTTCGACGGCAACGCCTTCGCGGCCGAAGCCCTGCGGAAGGGCGCGGCCCTCGCCGTGGTGGACGACCCCGAAGCCATTCCTTCCGGGACGAATCCCGGCAGGGATTATTTCCTTGTCGATAACGTACTCCAGACATTGCAGGAGCTGGCAGCCATGCACCGCACGCGGCTGGGTATCCCCATACTCGCCATCACCGGCACCAACGGCAAGACCACCACGAAAGAGCTCGTACATGCCGTCCTGTCGCAGAAATACCGGGTATATGCCACACAGGGCAACCTGAACAATCACATCGGCGTCCCGCTGACGCTGCTGGCCATGCCCGCCGGCATCGAATTCGGTATCGTCGAAATGGGGGCCAGCGCCCCGGGCGAAATAGCCGCCCTGTGTCGTATCGCAAAACCCGATTACGGCATCGTCACCAACATCGGCAAGGCACACCTCGAAGGCTTCGGAGACGAAGAGGGGGTGAAGGCCGCCAAAGGGGAGCTTTACGACCGGCTGGCGGCCGACGGAGGAGTGGCTTTCGTCCGGCAGGACGATGCGACGCTGGCCGCAATGGCCGCACAGCGCCCTACGCTGAAAACGGTCCGGTACGGAGCCGAGGCGGCTGACGGCCTCAAAAGCCAGCTTGTCGGGAACTACAACCGCTTCAACATCGCCGCGGCAGCGACCATCGGGCGCCACTTCGGCGTGGGAGAGAAAGAACTCTACGGCGCCATTCGGGACTATGCCCCGACCATCAACCGCTCTCAGATAATACGTACGAAAAACAATATCGTCATTGCGGATTGCTACAACGCCAATCCGTCGAGCATGCGGGCAGCCCTCGACTGGTTCGGCAAACTTTCACCTTACGACCTGGACGCGACCAAATCGGAGAAGATAGCCATTCTCGGAGACATGCTGGAACTGGGCAAATGGAGCGCCGCGGAACACCGTGCCATACTGGAGCTGATACTCGGCATGGATTTCAAACGGTAGTCCTGATAGGGCAGGAGTTCTGCGACGCCGCAGCCGCGGCCGACCTGCGGGAAGCGACACAGAAAATGTCGCTCATGACCTTCCCCGACATGGATGCCGCCCTCTTCTACCTGCGGGAACGGCTCGCTTACGTCAAAAACAAGGTAGTCCTGCTGAAAGGCTCGCGCGGAATGGCGCTGGAACGTATCGTCCGCTACCTCTGACCGCCCCCCGACGGCAAGGCATACTTTTTGCCCCCTCATGCGGAAAAATTTCCGCCATGACACGCATACGCATCAAAAGGGTTTACGAACCCGAATCCCCCGACGACGGCTACCGGGTATTGGTCGACAGGCTGTGGCCGCGCGGCATCCGCAAGGATGCGCTTCACTACGACTCCTGGGAAAAGGAGGTGGCCCCGTCCGCCGCGCTCCGCACATGGTACCATCAGGACCCGGCGGGCCGATGGGATGAATTCCGGAAACGGTACCTGTCGGAACTGGAACACTCCGGGACGGCGGCAGCATTCGCCGGGAAGATACGGGAACTCCCCACAGTCACCCTGCTCTTCGCCTCCCGGAACGCCGCCGAAAACCACGCGCTCATCCTCCGGGAATACCTCGAAACCACCCCCCGCATAACACCTTCCGGACGGAGTGTACCCCCGCGGCGTTCTCCGCCCGTCCTGTCCGCAAACGGCTCCGGTCCGTCCCTGCGGCAAAAAACGACAAATCGCCAACTATCGCACATTTCGAAAGATTCGCAACATCCGCACTGCGGATATAGCCGGAACATCGGTTTACCGACAACCGGAACGATAAAAAACAATCTTTCAAAAAAGTCCTACGGCGGTTCGGCACTTCACGCCCGAACCGCCCCTATTCCTCGCCGCAGCCCTGTTTTTCTCGGTTTTTTGTGTTTTTACAAAATATCCGTATCTTCGTTCCGCCGTGTGTGATGTCCAAAACCGCGGCAGCACTATCGCACTATGTACGGGCGACAAGCAAGACGCATTGCAAACGAAAGTATTCATCTCTGTTACCGTGGCTTTCAGCGAAAGGTCGCGGTAATGGTGCCGCATGTTCAACTTTAAAATATACGCAACACGGCATGGCTCCGCAGAAAACGGCGGCCGAATCCGACAAAGGGATGATGCCATGCAGGAAATGAAAGAAACTTTAAAACAAGCTAAGCACAAGAAGAAAGGGCATCACATTTAACAACACAAACTAAAATTAATTCGTATGAGAAAAATCGTACTATCAGTTTTCACGATGCTGATAATGTGCTTCCAACTGGCCGCACAGAATCAGCGGGTAACTGGTACCGTAACCGATGCGGCATCGGGTGAACCCGTCATGGGTGCGACCGTTGTCGTAAAAGGTACGCAGAACGCTGCCGTCACCGGCATGGAAGGAGAATACACCCTCAACAACGTTCCCGCGAATTCCGTTCTGGTTTTCGAATACCTGGGATACGCCAAACAGGAGGTAACCATCACGGCGGGCATGACCGTTGCGAATGTGAAACTCTCCGAAGACAACGAACAAATCGAACAGGTGGTCGTGATAGGTTACGGTTCGGCGCGTTCGGTGGGTTCCGTAACGGGTTCCGTTTCCGTCGTGGATGCGAACATTCTTAACGACAAACCCGTGATGAACGTCGCCGACGCACTCTCCGGCCAGGTATCCGGTATGTCCGTCATGACAAGTTCCGGTGAACCTTCCCAGAGTTCGTCCATCCGTATCCACGGTGCGGGCTCCATCAGTGCAGGTACCGAACCTCTTTACGTCATCGACGGTATGCCCTCATCGGCCAACCAGTTCCTCGCCATCAACTCGAACGATATCGAGAACATGGTGACGCTGAAGGACGCATCCGCAACCTCCATTTACGGTTCGCGTGCTGCGAACGGCGTTATCTACGTGACGACCAAGAAGGGCAGCCGCAGGGCACAGAGAGCCCAGTTCCGTTTCAGCGGCAACTACGGCGTATCCACCCCTGTAAACAACAAGTTCCGCCAGATGAACGGCTACGACCTGCTCGACTGGCAGCTCTATTTCGGCGAAATCTCGCAGACAGACTACGCAACCTACAAGGACAGGCTCGATACCTTCGGCGCAGTGGACTGGTTCCGTTATATCTACCAGACCGCACCTACCTATACGGGTGAATTTTCCGTAAACGGCGGTAGCGAGAACATCGGCTATTATGTATCCGGAAGTTACATGAACCAGGACGGTATGGCACCGCAGTCGAGCATGGAACGCTACACGATGCGTACCAACCTCTCCGCACAGGCCAACTCCTGGCTGCGTATCAACCTCAACCTCGCGGCAGCGGTGGACAAACGCGAATCCACTCAGGGAGCCACGACCTCACAGGGTCTGAACCCGACGTCGGTAACCAACTTCCCGATATACATGGCCACCTACATGACCAGGCAGTATTTCGACGAAGAGACCGGCCGGATAGAGGATTATCTTCTCTTCCCGAACAACATGATTGACCCGTACTACGTCATGGAGAAAGCGCCGCAGTGGAGCAACAACCATCTGCTCAACGGTAACTTCTCCGTCGTGCTGACTCCCGTCAAGGGCCTCACGATAACCAGCCTGAACGGTATCGACGGCGCTTACAGCACCTATACCTTCACCGCCCTCCCGTCACACTTCGCCTCGGGCGGTACGGGTAGCCGTACGCGTCAGTTCTCGCAGTACTACACCCTCTCGACCAGTAACACCATCGAATACAAATTCGAGCCTATCAAGGATATGCACAACATCACCCTGCTCGTCGGCCAGGAAGGCATCGACTACTACTCGCAGGGATTCATGGCAGGTTCGAGCGGCCAGATTGACGATGCCCTCTACCTGATAGGAAAAGGTACGCAAGTCAAAATGTCCGACGTCAGCGAAAGTTACAGCAGCTACAACATGCTCTCGTTCTTCGGCCGCGTGAACTACGAATACGGCAGGAAATACGCCTTCGACCTCACGCTCCGCAACGACGCATCTTCGCGGTTCGGTAAGGACAACCGCAACGCACTGTTCTACGCAATAGGCGGTATGTGGAACATCAAGGAGGAGAATTTCCTCAAGGACAACCGCGTACTCACCGACCTCAAACTGCGCGTGACCTACGGTACGCAGGGTAACTCCTCCATCAGCAACTATGCGAGCCTGCGCCTCGTATCGACGGGAGCCAACTACGGCGACGTATCGGGCAAATACTTCGCATCCACCGGTAACAACTACCTCGGATGGGGAGAAGCAGGGGCCTGTTCAACGTAAGCCTCGAATTCGGTCTGTTCAACTGGCTGTCGGTTTCGGCAACCTACTACGACCGCCGTTCCAGCGACATGTTGTACGACGTACCCTATCCTCCGTCGTCGGGTATCACCTCCAGAGGCGAAAACGCCCTCAAGATGAAGAACCAGGGTGTCGACCTCGATATCAACGCCACCCTGTTCCATAACGACGACTGGAACATCACCATCGGCGCTGTATTCGGCTACAACAACAACAAGATAACCCAGCTTTACGGCACCACGACCTCGATTCCCCAGCCCGATTCGTTCCGTACGTACGAGGTAGGCAAATCCGCATGGTCGTTCTACATGCCCGTATTCATGGGTGTAGACCCGCGCGACGGTAAGGCCATGTACGACGACGGCAACGGCAACCCCGTAAAGGATACCAACCTCGCCGCATACATTACGCTCGACAAGCAGTACATCGCACCGTACAACGGCGGTTTCGACCTGAGCGCAAGCTGGAAAGGTCTCTCTCTCCAGGTGAACTTCGCATATCAGCTCGACAAGTGGCTCATCAACGGCGACCGCTTCTTCAACGAAAGCAGCAACATCGTACCGAGGACAGCCCGCCCCGAATACATGAAGAACATCTGGCGCGAACCGGGACAGGTTACCAATATTCCGAAATACGGCGAAACTTCGCTCTACAGCACGGCATATCTGGAAAACGCTTCCTACCTGCGTCTGAAGAACTCTCGCTCTCCTACCAGCTGCCGCAGTCGCTCCTCAAGAAGACCGGCTTCATCCAGGGCGTAAAATTCTCCGTTGTAATGCGTAACCTTTGGACGCTCACCAACTACACCGGATACGACCCCGAATACGACAGCTCGATTATCTACGGTATGTACCCGAACACGCGTCAGTACTCTTTCGGTCTGGAACTCGTATTCTAATAATTAACGATTAATATAAAACCAACTATATGAAAAATATAATGAAAGTTGCACTGCTAATGCTCCTCGCGGGAAGCATAGCAAGTTGTAATCTCGACAAATACCCTGACGGCGACGCGATACCCGAAGAGCAGGCGTTCACTACCTTCAAGGACGCCGGCCAGTTCCGCCTCAGCCTCTACTACTTCGCCCGTCAGTGTTTCTCGTCGTACACCGTCATCCCGGTGAACATGCAGGCGGAAGGTATCAATGCTACGCTGGATTACGGTAACCAGATGGGTTTCCAGTACACCTGGACGTTTGCCGACAACGACAGCTACGTAGAACAGCTCTGGACATACTGCTACGGCGGTATCTACCAGATTAACTACTTCATCCAGAAAGCCAACGAACTCATCGAACGGGACAACTCGCTGGAAGAAGGCAACGAAAACAAGATGACGGAAAGCGAACGCGAACAGCTCAACCTCTATATCGGTGAAGCCCGTCTGTTCAGGGCCATGATAAACCACCAGCTGGCCACGTTCTACTGCAAGGACTACAATCCTGAAACGGCTACGACCGACTGGGGTATCATTCTGACCGACAAGGTCGATGTGAACGCAAGGAATAAAAAGGTCTACCCTGTTCGACACGTACGACTTCATCAACAAAGACCTCACCGCAGGCAAGGAGGCTCTGGAGCGCTACTACAATGAGCTCGGCAATCCTACGCAGTATTATTATCTCTCCCGCTGACCGCCCAGTGCCTCGAAGCGAAGATACTGCTGCACACCGACCAGTATGAAGCCGCTGCCACCGCTGCCGCTGCCATTGCAGACGCCTCGATACTCATCAACAATGCCGACGCATTCGCCGACATGTGGAAGAACAACACCAACGGTACGGAAATCCTGTTCCAGTTCTACGCCAGCCTGAACGAAGGCCGTTCGCAATACGGCAGCATGTTCTGCGAAGACCCGTACAACGACGGCAAACAGGTACAGCCGCTCTATCTGCCCTCCGCATGGCTGCTGAACCTCTATGCTTCCAACGACATCCGTTCGCAGGTATATTTCAGGTCGGACGTGCCCATACTCAGTGGTACGACGCTCTACACCGGAGTGAAATACATCGCCAAGTATCCCGGTAACCCGGCCCTGAATACGACGGCCACGACCAACGAACTCATGCAGAACGTAGTCGTTTACCGAAGCGCAGATTTCGTACTGATGGCTGCGGAGGCTTATGCACGGGCAAACAATCTCGACGGAGCCAACAAGTATCTCGAGAAACTGCTTACCGCACGTATCCCGGGCTATACTTTACACACCGTACGCATCGATAGACGAAGTATTCGCCGCTATCAAGCAGGAACGCCTCAAAGAGATGTTCATGGAAGGCAACCGTATCGCGGACCTCAAAAGGTGGGGCGACGCAATGGACCGTACCGGTCAGGACCCGCAGGCAAGCTCGCTGGTAGTAACCACCGGCCTTTACCTCAACATCCCGCTACGGACTACCGTTTCGTATGGCCTATACCGCAGTCGGAAAAAACATCCAACCCGAACATCTCGGACCAATTGAACTGGTAATAAACGGTTAATCAAACACATTATGAAATACATCAAAGTAATATTCTTAAGCATATTGGGCGCTGCGGCACTCTCTTCCTGCCAAAGGACGAAGGTCCTATCGACCCCGGCACTGCCGTGGTCAATTTCGGACAAACTTCGGTAACGGTAAGTGAGAACTCGGGATTATTCACTGTGCCGCTCGAACTCACCGGCGAACCCGGAGGATACCCCGTGACCGTCAATATCACCGCAACCGGTGTGGACGACATCGACCAGGTACTGCTCATCACATCGACTACGATTAAGATTACGGAAAACAACGATTCGTTCGTACAGATGATTCCGGTATGGCAGCCTACCATCAACGACGACTTCACCGTTACGCTCACCATCGAAAGCGCCAACGGCGCCAACATCGGTTCGAGCAACACCTGCAACGTCACGATTGAGAATGTCATGGCCGTACAGTATGGTCAGTACACTTTCAAAACCTCGAACGGTTCCCCCTCGGAGTGGACTCTTATCCTGCGGGAAGGTGCTAACGGAACCTATATCATGGAGAACATGTTCGACGTAAGCGATTCACCGAAACTCATAGGTGAATTCGACGCAGAGAACATGCAGATGACATTCGACGGCCGCGTGAACGGTTTCGGCGATGCGAACTACAACGGCAAGATTGGCTGGGGCCAGCGGGGCAGCGACTACCTCGCCTTCCAGTGCAGTTCGCCCATGGTATTCACCGTGAATGAAAACATGGAACTGGAAGGCACAAATGCTCAGTTCTTCTTCCTGCTCCTCATCATGGATGAAACCGGTTCAGCCATTACCAAACAGGAAACCCTGGCATCCTTCAACGGCGGTGTATGCACGTTTGAAGGCGAAATATCAGGCGATACGGAATGGCCTTTCTAAAGTATTCCTGAACAAAAAGAAAAACCGGCTGAAGATTTCAGCCGGTTTTTCTTTTCCTCACGCACCAACGGACATCCGGCCAGCCTTCCCTCTCCCTTAGGCCGACAGTCACACCGACCGTTCTTTCGGCCGTTTCCCCTGCCGCATCCGGTTCCGGCAGTAAGCCGTATGTCACTCGCTCCCAAATGAACGCACGACGAAGAGCCCGACAACCGGCCGCCGACGCCCCCACCAAAGGCAGACAGATTATCAGGAAAAAGTACGGAACGACAAATAGTTGGGAGGAACCGTGTTTCTTTCATACGAAATACCTAAATTTGCGATGCCGTTGCATACCGGCACGGTCGGGTGACGAACCCGAAGAGCTATAAAATTCACTACTAATTAATCATGGACAACACAATCACCAACAGGGCGGCGGACAACATCAGGATACTGTCTGCGGCAATGGTCGAAAAGGCAAAATCGGGACATCCGGGCGGAGCCATGGGAGGCGCCGACTTCATCAACATCCTCTATTCGGAGTTCCTGAACTATGACCCCGACAAACTCGATTATCCGTTCCGCGACCGTTTCTTCCTCGACCCGGGGCACATGTCGCCGATGCTCTATTCGGTCCTCGCACTGGCCGGCATCATGCCTGCCGAAGAGTTGCAGCACTTCCGCCAGTGGGGAAGCCATACCCCCGGACACCCGGAGGCAGACCTCGCACACGCGATAGAGAACACCTCCGGCCCGCTCGGACAAGGACATGCGATGGCGCTCGGCGCTGCCATTGCCGAACGCTTCCTCGTCGCACGGTTCGGTGAATGGATGGCCCACAAGACATACGTATACATCTCCGACGGCGGTATCCAGGAGGAGGTGGCACAGGGCGTAGGCCGCATGGCCGGATTGCTCGGACTCGGCAACTACATCATGTATTACGATGCCAACAACGTCCAGCTCTCAACCACTGTCGAGGAGGTCATGAACGAGGACATCGCAGGCAAATACCGTGCATGGGGCTGGAACGTCATCAGCATAGACGGTCACAACCCCGACCAAATACGCGAAGCGCTGACTGCAGCGGGCAGGGAGACCGAACGCCCCACCCTCATCATCGGCAGGACCGTCATGGGGGAAAGGGGCCCGCGGAGCGAACGGCGAAAGTTTCGAGAACAAGGTATCGACCCACGGACAGCCTCTCTCGGCTGCCGGTGCAGACATCGCCGCAACCATCAGCAACCTCGGCGGCAATCCCGACGACCCGTTCGCCATCTTCCCGCAGAGCCGCAAACTGTACGAGGCACGTGCGAAAGAGCTGCACAACTGGGTGGCCTGGATGAAGGAAGAGGAGGCCAAATGGCGCCGTGAAAGTCCTGAACTCGCCGGAAAGCTCGATTCCTTCCTCAGCGGCAAACTCCCCGAGATAGATTTCGATGCGATAGACCCAGGCAAGGATGTCGCTACGCGGGCGGCATCCGCCAAGGTGCTGGGCGTATTCGCGGAAAAGATAGGCAACATGATAGTCGCCTCGGCCGACCTCAGCAACTCGGACAAGACGGACGGCTTCCTCAAAAAGACGAAAGCCTTCGCCAAAGGCGACTTCTCCGGACAGTTCCTCCAGATGGGCGTCAGCGAGTTCACCATGGCCTGCATCATGAACGGTATGGCTCTGCACGGCGGCGTAATTCCCGCATGCGGTACCTTCTTCGTCTTCTCCGACTACATGAAACCGGCCATCCGCCTGTCGGCCCTCATGAGGCTGCACGTCGTCTATATCTGGACGCACGATTCATTCCGCGTCGGTGAGGACGGCCCCACGCACCAGCCCATCGAACAGGAGGCACAGATAAGACTCATGGAGCACGTCCACAACCACCGGGGCGAACGGTCGATGGTCGTACTGCGTCCCGCCGACGGCCAGGAGACGGTCGCCGCATGGAAATTCGCCATCGAGGAGCAGCGCCCCGTAGCGCTCATCCTCTCGCGCCAGAACATCAAAGACCTGCCCGGCGACCGCAAAAAAGAGGCGAAAAAACTGCACAAGGGGGCTTACGTGGTAGCCGATGTCGCAAAACCCGACGTGCTCTTGATAGCAGACGGTTCGGAAGTCTCCACACTGGCCGACGCCGCACAGCTCCTGGCAGAGGAGGGTATTTCGGCGAGAATCATATCCGTTCCCTCGGAGGGACTGTTCCGCGACCAGGGTACGGCGTATGTCCGCGAGATACTGACGCCGGGAGTACCGCGCTACGGTCTCACCTCGGGGCTCTCCGTAAACCTGCGTACCCTTGTGGGCGACGACGGGTTCATACACGGTCTCAACCATTTCGGATACTCCGCACCGTACAAGGTACTCGACGAGAAGTTCGGCTACAACGGCCCCAGCGTAGCGGTAGAGGTGAAAGAGTTCCTCAAGAGCCTCCAATAAGAGATACGAACCGACTGAATGAAAAGGAAGGGCCGGGAAGCCCTTCCTTTTCATTTACCATTATCCCAATGGCGCGTCTTCGCCAGCCGAAAGAGCATCGTTTTTCCGACCTGCAATCCGGACAGACGAGACGGGCGATATTACCACCATATTAAAATCCGGCGATACAGACGCCCGTATATATACTTTGATATTCGGGATGTTATCATTAAATTTGTTTGAACAGATACAGTTATCACCATCCGCATGACAAAATCTAAAACCGCAAGCCTATGAAAACTCTCACTCGAATTTTGTTGCTGTGCCTATTTCCCGTATTGGCTACCGGTTGCGAAAAAGAGGTGATTACCCGGTATGAACGGTCCGGACGTCACGAATATAAATTCATCAATGACTCCTCGAAAGATGTATTCGTTATTTATACATCCAACTCTAACGGTATGGTACGAGAAGATGGTTTTATGATAGCGAAGGGAACTTCTCACTCTGTTTATATGTTTGTGGGTGGTTATAATAGTCCTTTTTGTCTTTGGTCAGGTTATTTCTCTGATATGGATGCGATGTTTATCTACAACGATGAGGTATATATAGAATACTTTTCTTCTTACCCGAGTCCCTATTACGATGCTTTTTACGATTCGGTCTATACTGAAAACCATATTACTTACCATGTCTATACCATTACGGACGATTTCTTCAAAGATGGGCGGCCGGTAGAAGAACTCGGAGACGGAATTATAATCGGATAACGTAAAACTTCGACCTATGAAAAAAAATATATGCGATAGGTATGTTATGCGTATTGGCAGCAAGCTGCCTTTCATGTCGCAAACAGGTAGAGCGAATCGAATATTTACCGAACTATCATCAGGTGTATCTGTTTCAGAACAAGAGTTCCAGCGACTATGTTCTGTTCCGGATTTACTCTTCTGGGCCGGGCGGTAGGGCTGAAGACGGTTTTTTCGTGGGGAAAGGCTATAAGGATGACTCCTATCACGATGTTTACTCGTTCGACGGCGCGAATCCGTTCTACCTGCTGCCGGATGCGACCGAGAACTATACGACCATATCCAACGGCAAGGTATATGTCGTCCAGCGTCCCGGCGATGCGGGAAGCGTGTACGACGATGCGTTTTGAGGAAGAAGCGCACTATCGGTTCGTCGTAACGGATAAACTGTTCGAGAACGGAACGCCCTTATAGACCGAGTATATCACAGACAAAAAGGGAAAGGTTCTGCATCTTTCCCTTTTTCCATATATCACCACACGCCACGGAAAGACCGTTCCTGCCGCAGTCGGCTTTCCCCGCGTTACCCGCCAGAGGCTGCCTGATGGCCCCTCAGGGCTTTTCGCGCCGTACGGGTTCCGGCGACAGACTTCCGAATCCACAGAAGAAAAATACCGCACACCGACGCGTCATGCCCTTGTGCATTCCGCACCGAAGAGAAGAGCGCTCCCAAACGAGGATTCCGTTCCCCGCAGAAGAGCCGTATCGGACGCAAGAAGACGGCTACAGGGAGATGCTCCCGGACGTTCGCACCACCGCTATACTACCGCAAGTTGCTGCTGATGATTTGCAGGAACTCCTGCCGCGTATTCTGATTCTTCAGGAACGCCCCGGTAAACGCCGAAGTAGTCGTCACGGAGTTCTGCTTCTGAATGCCGCGCATCTGCATGCAGGTGTGCGCCGCCTCGATGACGACCGCAACGCCCATCGGGTCCAAAGCCTCCTGGATACAGTCCCGAATCTGGACCGTCAGGCGCTCCTGCACCTGAAAACGTCGGGCGAAACACTCCACCACCCGTGCCACCTTGGAGAGGCCCGTAATGTATCCGTTGGGAATATAGGCCACATGCGCCTTGCCGTAAAACGGCAGCATATGATGTTCGCACATGGAGTACAGTTCGATATCCTTGACGACGACCATGTGGCGGTAATCCTCCCTGAATTTGGCCGAAAGAAGTATCTCCTTCGGGTCTTCGCCGTATCCCTTCGTAAGAAAGGCCATGGCTTTCGCCACCCGTTCGGGCGTCTTCAGCAACCCTTCCCGCGAAGTATCTTCCCCCAACAGTTCGAGTATCCGTTTATAGTGGCCGGCGAGTTCCTCCACCGTCCGCACGTCGTATATGTCTTCCCTTTCGTACAGTTTGTCCATCTCCGTCATTGCGTTTAGTCCGCAAAGGTATCACATTTTCCGATGCTATAAAAGCCGTTCCGCCCGCGAATCCTCCGTAAGTCTCATATTCCCCCAGTCCAGGCCGCTCAGCAACACCGCACCCGACCGGGAACCGGCCTCGAATCCGCCCAGCCGCTCCTCCATGCCCGGCGCCTGCGCTCCGTTCCCGGTAGCCCAGGCGAGCAGCTCTTCGAGCGGCACGTCGCCCAGCGCCCGCAGCTCGGCCACCATGTCCAGCGCCGTATTCGACGCCAGCGAATCGGTTCCGACAGCTATCCGCACCCCCTTGCCACGCAACAGTCCGACGGGCGGCGAGAGCCGCGATATGTAACGGTTCGAGCAGGGACACAACACCCACGTCACTCGTCCGGTGAAATGGGCTTCTATCCGTTCCACATCCTCCTGCGTCACGCAACAGTTATGTACGAGAAGTATATCCCGCCCGGGCGGTACCGAAGCCGTAATGCGCATCGCCGGCGAACCGTACTCGGCGAAATCTATCGCCGTCCCGCGCTGCGCATACCACGCAGCCAGTTCGCCGCGCCCTTCGAACAGTTCACGCTCCGCAGGACTCTCCATAAAGTGTACGGAAAGCGGCCCGGTACCCGATGCCACGGCCGAACGGAACGCCGCATCCTGCAAGGAATAGGTAGCATGGGGGTGACCGTACAAGGCAGCCCGTAGGCCTCCGCACGCCGTACGAGCGGCTCCAGCCCCCGTGCCGACGAAGCGCCCAATCCGAAAAGTTCGAGAAAACTCAGATAGTCCACCGGACTGGCCGCCTTGACGGCAAAGGAGGAATCGCCGTTGCAGACATCGCCTACCCCGCCAATCCCCTGACGCCACATCTGCCGGTCGGCCTCTGCAGCGGCCAATTGCCGCTCCTCCGGCCCTTTCAGGCCGCGCACCTCTCCCCCATGCCGCGGGCGAAAGCGGTAAACCCTCCCCCCTGCGGAATGGCTCCCTTCAAATAAGAGAGCTCCAGATGGCAATGCGCATTGACGAAATCGGGGACGAGGATGCCGTTATAGAATTCGACTCCGGCACAGGCATCCACATTCCCGGGAACCTCCACCCCTGCTACCCGGCCGTCACTCGACCACGAGACTATCGCATTGCGCAACAACGAGCGGCGATGGTACACGTAATGCGCGGCTATCCGCCTTCGGAGCGTAATATTCTTCATATTCCCTGTCGTCTATCATCAACCGATAACCGTATTCATGCGACAGCACCCTGCGGGCCTCTTCGAGCGGCGGCTGGTAAACGACCACCAGCGAATCTATCGTAAGGTGCATTCGCTTCGGTTTCTCGGGATAGTTGCCGAACTTCACGGCGAGCTCCGTTACGTCCTCCCCTCCGGAGAGCACGACATTGTGTTTTATGCGCCTCCCGCTCATCATGCGCAGCGTAGAACTCGACCGGACAAGGCTATCGCCCGTCAACAAGGCATGGCGGTTGGTCAGATTCTTGTTTCCGTCGAGCGAATCGATAAGATAATAGTAGGTTATATCGACCTTGCCGGCACCCTCTTCCAACGGCACCCGCAGGGTCAGCGCCGCCGAATCGGCCAGGCTCCGGATGGTGATAAGCGAGTCACGGAACACCTCGCGGCGGCTCACGGCATACGCCATGCTGTCGATAAGGTCGAGAACGCGCACCCGTTCGGTTACGGCCGCCTGTTCGGCCTCGAGTTTCGCTATCGCCGCCTCCACGATGTCCGTCAGCCGGAAACTCTTCCGCTTCGTGGCATCCGTTATCGTCTGCCGGAAGTCCTCGGCCGTGTAGCCGTACTTGCCTATCAGGGGACCATAGATGTCTACGCTGTCGAACCGCAGATTCATATTATTCCGTTCCATATAGGCATTCAGGACATACATGTCCTTGAAGATATCGGCGAGCGTCTCCTCCGGTATCTGTTTGTATCCCCTGCAGGAAGCGAACAGTGCAGCGACGCACGCGAGCACCGCACATAACCTGTAAACCAATGCCTTCATAATCTTACCGACGACTTGGGTATCATTCTCGATACCGTTAATCCGTTTATTATCCATGTCACGCCGAATGCCGCCGCCGCGACGGCCACGATGTCCCAGAACCGCACGACCACCGGATAGGCATCGACCAGAAACGACGCAGCCCCTATCTTGATGATACCGAAATGCTGCTGCACGAGCGCAAAAAGCCAGCCCTACGGCGAGACCACCCGCCGTTCCGAGGCCGCTTATCAACATGCCCTCCTTCACGAAGATACGCCTCACGAAACCAACGTCCGCCCCCATCGTAAACAGTATCCCGATGTCGGGCCTCTTGTCGATGATAAGCATCACGAGCGAACCGATAATGGAAAAGGAGGCTATCACCAGCACCAGCAGGCTGATGAAGAAAATCCCCAGCTTCTCCAGCTTCATGATGCGGTACATGGAGGCTTTCTGTTCGTAACGTGTCATCACCCTGAAATCGTCGCCCAGTCCCGCCGCCAATTTTTTCCTGACGCTCTCCGGTCGGCCTCCTCCCGCCTTGACCGCAATAGCCGAAGCCTTTCCCGGATAATCCAGCAACTCCTGCGCGAAACCGAGCGTGCTGAGCACATACGTCCCGTCGGTCTCCGCATCGAGCCGAAAGATACCGGCGGGAAAGAGCCCTGCCGTCCGGTAACCGTCTATCGGAAGCAACGACGAATATTCGCCGCGCCGCACCGCATAGACGTTCAGCGGGTCGTACAGGGCGGTCTTCACCCCGAGGTCGTAAGCAAGTCCCTGCCCTACCACCGCCTGTTCCATATCGCCGAAACGCAGTTCGTAATCGCCGTACGCAATGGTCTCCCGTACGGGAACCACCCCTTCGTAACGCTCGTCCACGCCGCGCAGCCGGGCCGTGGTCTGCCGACCGCGGTACTCCAGCAGCACATTCTCCTCCAACAGGTAGGAGAAAGATTCAACACCCGCCTCAGCGAACGCCTCTTCATCCACAGAGGCAATGTCGAACACCTTGCCTTCGGCGGGAACCACGACAAGCTCCGGGTCGAAAACGCCGTACATGCTCTTCACCAGTCCGTCGAATCCGTTGAACACGGAGAGCAGGATGACCATGGCCGCGACCGGTACCCCCACCGCGAAGATGCTCACCCTCGATATGATGTTTATCACCGAAAGGGAACCCCGCGAGGAGAGGTATCTGCGTGCGAAAAGCGACGATATGCGGCCCACGGCACTTCTACTTTAAAAAGGTTGTCGATGTTCTCGATATACTCCAGCGAATCGTCCAGGAAGAACGACAGCTCGGGCACCGATTTGAGCTGGTTGCGGATACGCGTCCCCAACGCCTTGCGGATGCGCCATTCGCCGGCATTTATGCCGTTCATTATCTCCGCACTCCGCTCGAACGGGAAAATGCTCAGGTATATCTTCGCATATCCCAAATCGGGACTCATGCGCACCGAAGTCACCGTCACCATGACGCCCCGCACGAGGTCGGCCGCCTCTTTGGTGAAGATGTCACTGATGTCCTTCTGTATCTGCTTCGCTACCTTGCTTTGTCTTGTCGATTCCATACTCTTCCGTTATTATCTCTTCCGGAACGACCGCGGTATCCTCCGTACCGGTTGTTCCGGCCGTCTCGGTTTCCCCGACAACCGCGGTCGTCTCCTCTTCCGTTATCTCTCCTATACCGGCCGTCTCCTCCGTTTTCTTCATCTCCTCCAGCTCCTGCTGCGCACGCTTGGCCTCCCTTTTGGCGATGATGCGTGCATACCAGGGCGGCGGCAGGGGGGTATGCGGCTTGTCGCCCAAACGGTAAAAGAATCCGAGCGACAGGCTGATGTTGTCGAGCGGCGAACGCACCGGATTGCCCGCATAGACGGCACTGTTGCGCATAATGTCGCCGTAACTGAAATAGTAGCGCCCCTCCAGCATCAGTTCCCCTTTGCCCATGACGACATTGAGACCGATACCGCCGAGAAGTCCGTACCCGAGCGGGTTATCTTTCACGAGCGTCATGTGATCGGGGCCCTTCCGTAACGGTATTTCCGCTCTTCACCCACTCATATGCGCCGACATTGTACGATGCCCATATGCCGGCATTCAGGAAGACGCGCAGCCGGTTATCACTGAAATTCATGTGGATATGCCATATCAACGGCAGATTGACAGTGCTATAGACACGGCGGGTATAATCCTCCGAGTCGAGGCTCGCCTGTTCCTGATAAGCCCGCTGCAGAAATTCGAGTTCGGCCGCTACAGCCCCTATGTACCTCACCTTGCCGTAATATTTCCATTGAATCCCGGCGGACCAGGTTCCCCACACCCACTTCATGGGATACCACGAAACGGGAGCGAAACGGCCGTAACCGACTCCCCATCCCGCCCGGGCGCCTATGTAGTGCTGCGCACGCACGGGCAGCACGAAAACTGCGAGCAGTGCCGCCAATACGACTCCATTTGTGACTGTTCTCTTCATCAACGATACGCTGTCGGCACGCTTGCCGTAATTATCAAAATCCTCTTCTTTTCGCGCAGTATCCGCTCTCCTCCGGTCTTAGAACATCCTGTTGCCGGTATTGAACGCCCCAGTGGGGTTGAAAGCACCGCTGGCATTTCGGCTACGCTGCGTATTCTGCTGTTGTTGCTGCTGCTGGGCCTTCTTGATACGTTCCTCGATAAGGCGCTGGGCACGCAGCAGTTCCTGCTTGCGCAACTGTTCGCGTATATCCATGATGTCCACCGGTTTGAACAGGTCGGCCATATCCACCGTTATCTCTATGTCCCAGTTGGCCTTCATGGCTATCATTTCGTTTCCCGATTCGGGAATGTATATCTCCACCCGCTCCGGCTGTTTGCGGAGAATCAGGTCGCCCGTATCCCACTGTCCGTTACCGTTCACATCGTCTATGACGCGCAGCTTCACGTCACCCGGATTCACGTAGCGGAAAATGTATTTGCCCGTCACGACATCCCGCTTCTCCTGCAGGACGGAATTCTTGTCGTTCAACAGCTGAAGAATATACCGGCTGGAGTCGGTCTGCCCCTTCACGTTCACCGTCAGCGTGCCGAACTTGTCGGGCGACAGTATCGAGAAATCGGCCTTTATCGAGTCGTTACGCTGTCCGGCCACGTCGAGGAAGACGCTGTCGGGGATGACGAGCTGATATTTCTGCTCCGGAATCCACTGGGCCGAAAGCATCCACTTGCGGATATCCACCGAATCGCGCCGCAGTTCGTACCTCACCCGGTACATATCCTCTCCCTCACCGAAACGCACGAGCGAGATACGGCTGCTGTCCATCTCCACGAGCGGATAATCGAAACTTATCGTCACGTTGTCCTCGGGATTTATCTCCCCGCGGGCGCTGAGGTTGTACTTGAACGGATTGGGCTTTTCGGGCGGCGTATAGGTCTCTCCCTCGCGTTCGGCCCGTTCGCGTTCCTTCTCCTCCTTCTCTCTGGCACGCTCCTCCTCTTTCGTTTCGATGTATTTCCAGAACAGTTTCAGCTTGTCGGTATTCGGTACGAGCTGATTGAGGCTGTCGTGCTTGAGGTAGGTAATTCGTCCGGTAATGGTATCGGGCAGCTCCTCCCCCGGAACGTCGAGCCACAGGTTGATGGTATCCCGGCCGGGAGTGACATACTCCGTTATGATACGCGAGGAGTCGATGCCGTCCAGTACCAGCGAATCTATCTGCGGATAGGGGGCGTTGAAATAGAGCTCTATCTTATGCTGGAGGGGCCGCTTCTGTTCGGCCAGGTTCTGCCGTTTGAACTGCCGGTCGGTGAACATGCGGATGAAAAGCTGCGGCTCGGCGGTCATATAGCGGCGCGTCGTATCGTACCATGCCATGAAATCAGGCAGGTCGGAGGGGTTGAATACACCGTCGAGAAACCCTATCTTGTCCACGCCCGGTTCATAGGCGAGATTGCCGTTGGTATCCTCGATAGCATATACCCGATAATCTATCGGTTTCAGGTTCTGGGCGATAAAGATACCGTTGTTCTCGGCCCTCGCGATAGCATCGGGTTTGACATTGAATACGGTCGAATCGAATGCCGGAAGCGAATCGGGCCGGAGAGGGTCGGCAAGCCGCAGGAAAGGCTCGCGCAGGAAAGCCGAATCGGCCGCATCGTAGAAGAAGATGAGCGTCTTCTTGACACTGTCCTTCTTGTAGGCATCGACCGTATATCCCGACATGAACATGGAGTCTATCTCCGGACCGGTGGAGAAGACGTAACGGAAACCGTTGAGCGGATTCCCTTCGTTGTTGTCGCAGACACTGCTCCCCGAAATTCAGTGCATAGGTGGTATTGGGTTTCAGCGTATCGAGGATATCTATCTGTACTCCCCGCCCCTTGACGAGGAGGGGGTGGGTGTCTTTTTTCAGCTGCGGGGAGGTGAAAAACTCTTTCTGCTGGTCCTTGAGCTGTACGTACTCGTCGAACGTGATGTAGATACGGGTTCCCGTGAAGTTCGTCGTATTGAAAGCGGGCGTAGCCCCATCACCTTGGGAGGAATGGTGTCTTTCGGCCCCCCTGGGGAGCCCCTATGTTGGCGCAACGCCAAAGAACGCGGAACTGAACAACGTCAGAGCCGCTATTCCCAACCATGTCTTACCGTGCGGGATACCTCTTTCCATTCGTTTACGAATCCTCTTGTCCATATTCTGTTGCCTCCGAATACACGGCCGGAGGAACCGGCTCTTTTCCGGCTTTTTTTACCCGCGGGGCCTCTATCCTCGCCGTCAGCTCTCCGGTTCCGGAACGGGGGTGTCGGGCCGCTCCACCACGACGGTCCAGATATCCGAGGTCCATGTATCGCCGGACTTGTTCAGGTCCACCGACAGCGTCTTCGTCATCTCCACGGGATTGCTGGAGAGGTCGAGGTAGCCGTAGGCATAAATCTTGTTCTCCGCCTCCTGGGCCGGGTCGGCATAGAGCACAAGCATCACGCTGCTGTCGGAGAGTTCCATCGTCAGTTGTTTGTCCACCCAGACGGCCTCGACATCGAACGGGAATTCGACATACTCGTCGGAATCTTGCTCTTTCTTCCTCTCGGCTCTGCCCGACGCTGCCTGCTCCCACGAAGTTACCCTCCCGCCGTTGGCTTTGTCGAAGCCGTAATAGGCGTAGCACCACCGGGCCGACGTCATCAGGGTCGACCGATATTCCCCCCCTGAACACGGCAGGAGTTATCCGCAGTTGCGTCCGTATGGGAATATGGACATCCTTGTAGCCGTAGAATTTCCACGGCGTCTTGACCACCGGTTCATCCGCCCCTCTTTCCAGTCGAGCGGGGGGTGAACTTTATCGTCACATACATGTTCGCCAATCCGGCGACGACATTGGCGTTGCCCGTAGCCCACATGGGATATGCCGTATCCACCACCAGCAGCATGACCGGCGTGGTGGCGAACCTCAGGTCGAAAACGTTTCCGGCCTCGCCGGACGCCTCCGCCACCATGTCGTAGCTGCGCGTGCGCGACGAGTCGCCCACCGCGGTGGCAATCCCCGCCCGTGCATTCTCGATGGAGGTAACCTCCCATTCGTCGGGGTTCACGAAAAAGGCGTACACCTTCGCGGTCGTCAGCGGAATAGGCTCCGTCACGCTCTTGCGTTCCTGCCACGTCACCGTCAGACGGTAGTCGCAGCCCAGAACGGGTTTACTGCACGAAACGGCCAGCGAACAGACCGCCGCCGTCACCAGCACCACCAAAGCCAACCAACCTCTTTTCATCGCCTCACGCCTCCCCGTTATGCACCGCGGCCTGCCTTGCCAGCAGCTCGCCGCGAAGCTGTTCAACCGTTTTTCCCAGAACGGGATGCACCTTCTCCGGCGCTATCTCGGCAAGCGGAGCAAGCACTAAATCCCGCTCCTGCATCAGCGGATGCGGCAGCTTGAGCCGGGGCGTATCCACCACCGCATCATCGTAAAAAATGATGTCGATGTCTATCAGCCGCGACGAATAGGGTTCGCCCGTACGCGCCTTTTCGGCGGCTTCCGCCTCACGGTCGCGCCCGAGGCGCCCCTCTATCTCCTGCAGCGCAGCGAGCAGCTCCTCCGGGGCGAGGTCGGTATCGACCTCCATCGCCTGATTCTTGAAATCGTCTGCGGCGGTGAATCCCCACGCCTTGCTTTCGTAGACGTGCGAACAGCGTAGCACGATGCCTATGCCGGCATTTATCATCTGCTGTGCCTGTCTCAGGCGCGGCTTCACATCTCCCATGTTACCGCCCGTTATGATTATAGCCCTTGCCATCTCCGTATAACTGCTTATCCATAATGCTGCGGCATCTCCGCAGCCTCTCTGCACGGAAAAACCCGTGCCGTACCTACTGTCTGCGCCCAATCAGCTTGCTAACCGACAGAGCGTAATGCGTGAAGACTATCTTCGCATTGCCGTTCTGGCTTATATGCAACAGGGCGGTACGGTTCTCCTCCGCCAACTGCTCGATATTGCCGTTGCCTACGAAAGGGGCGAACTTTTCGCAGAACTCCCTTTCCCGTCCCCAAAAGATAGGATATATTTCCCATTCCTGCCGAAAGCATGTAACTTTCCCGCAACAGGGAAACTGCATACCTGAAAAAACGTTTCTGGGCTTCGCGCCCCAGCGACGCCATATTCTCGGCCCATCCCAGCAGCTCCAGGTGCCGGTCGTTGTAACTGAAACGCATGAGGCTCGCGAAATTGTCGAAATCCTCCCCGGATGCCTCCCCTTCCGGACGCTCCGCAATCTTCCGCAGCTCCACCATATCGCCTCCGGCAAGCCGGGCCAGCGCGGCGGCCTTCTGCGTCTCCATGCCGTACGTACCGGCCAGCCACCGTTCCATGTCGTCCGCTCCGACGGGAGGCACCCCGACCTCCTGAACACGGGAGAGGATGGTGGGCAGGAGCATTTGCGGGGCCACCGAGACCAGCAGGAAAAGCGTTTTGTCCCACGGCTCCTCCAATATCTTCAACAAACCGTTCGAGGCCTCCACTCCCATCTTCTCCGGCAGCCATATCACCACCGCCTTGTACTCGGCCTCGAACGCCTTAAAAGAGAGTTTGCGTATGATTTCATCCGCCTCGCGTTTGGCGATGAGCCCCTGCTGATTGTCGAGCCCAATCCGCCCGTACCACATCTGCTCGTCGAAATAGCCCCCCGTCGTAAACACCGCCTCCCGCCACTGGGGCAGAAAGGCATCGCTCATGGGTTTCTGCGAACCGCTCCGGGAAGTATTGGTAGGGAAGACGAAATGCACGTCCGGATGAACCAGTTCCGCCATCTTGATACACGACGGACACCGACCGCAACTGTCGCCGTCGTGCCGGTCCGTACAGTTGATATACTGTACATAGGCCAACGCGAGGGGCAGCGTTCCCCTGCCGCTGTCGCCCGTAAAGAGCTGGGCATGGCTTACACGCCCCTCCCCGACACTGCGGCGCAGCATCGCCTTCACCTCCTCCTGTCCTATGACATCCGCAAACCTCATGCTCTTCTCTCCCTTTCCGCCGAAAACGGCATCTGTGCCGCGGACACGTCCGCAGCCTATCTTCCCGTCGAACCGAAACCGCCCGCTCCCCGGGCCGTATCGGAGAGCGTCTCGGACGCCTCCCACTCCACGCGTTCGTGCCGGGCAACCACTATCTGCGCTATCCGCTCGCCTGGTTTTTTATCTCGAAAGGCGTATCGGAGAGGTTCACAAGAATGACCTTGATTTCCCCGGTAATCGGCATCAATCGTCCCCGGCGCATTGAGCACCGTCACCCCGTATTTCGCCGCCAGCCCGCTGCGCGGACGCACCTGCATTTCATAGCCCGCCGGCAGCTCGACGAAAAAGTCCCGTCGGGACAAGCGCCCGGCACAGGGGAGCCAGCACGATACCCTCCCGCAATGTCGGCCCTCACATCCATTCCGGCCGCAAGGGGCGTTTCATAATTCGGCAATTCGTATGCCGACCTGTTTATAACTTTAACGACCATAGTCCCGTAATCTTGTGCCGCCGGACGATTATCGTCCACGGCGGATGACCGACTTCACCAATCCGCCCAAATCGATTCGCTCCCTTCGGACGGCATAACCTGCAAATATAACCACCAAAACCAAATAAATCAAATACCTCAGCCAACCCGTCAGACCGCCGCACAGCACTCCGGCACCGTACAGCAGAGCTCCGAGCAGCACATACTCCCCTATCCGCTTCAGGTCGTAGGGCACGGGGCAATACCTCCTGTTGAGCAGGTAACTGAGCGCTACCATCGCCGATTCGCACACCAGTCGGGCGACGGCGGCCCCCCTTACGTAGCCGAGCGACGGAACGAGCAGGATGTTGAATACCACGGTGAACAGCAGCCCCGTACCGGTCACGTAGATAGCGTATTTCGTCGCTCCGGTCTGCTTGTACCAGAAGGAGAGATTCAGCACGATACCCGACAGCATATTGGAGAGCAGCACAATAGGCAGTATCCACACTCCCCTCGCGGAAATCGCGTCCGAGAATCAGGGCGAACAGGTCGCGGAACAGAGCGATGAACAGGAAGATGAAGATGGAGACGATGATGAAATATTTCATGGCCTCCGCATTGGTTCTGCGGAAGTCGTCGCCCTTGAACTCGGCCAGGAAAAAGGGTTCGGCGGCCAGGCGGTACATGGAGGTGAAGAGTGTCATCACCACGCCGAGCTTGATGACAGCCCCGTAGACGCCCAACTGTTCCAGAGCATATTCGCTGCCGCCCGGCGTGAGCCACAGCACCATCTGCCGGTCGATGAACTCGTTGGCCGTCCCGGCTATCCCGCTCAGCAGAAGCGGAAGCGAATAGACGAGCAGGCTGCGGGCGAGCCTCCGGTCGATACGGGGCGCCACCCCGCCGCACATGGGCAGGATGAGGAGCAGCGTCACGGCACTCGCCGCGAGATTGGCCACGAAGACGTAACCGGGTCCCATCGCAGGGTCGTAAGCCCACGGCAGAATGCCCCGTCCGGCCAGCGACGGCAGCCATCCGTAAAAAAAAAAGAAGCAGAGGGCGAGGTTCACGACGACCGAAACGAGCCGCAACAGGACATACCGGCCCGAACGCGACTGTTCCCGCAGCCTTGCAAAGGGAATGGCCGTCACCGCGTCGAGGGCCACGATAGCACCCGTCATCCATATATAAGAGGGGTGTGCGGCATACCCCATCCACTCCGCTATCGTCCCGTTGAACAGCAGCACCAGGACGAAAAAGAGCACGGAGACGAGCGACACCATCCCCCAGGCCGTAGCGAATACCCTACGCTTCTCCCCCTCGCCGGACGCCTTGCCGGCAAACCGAAAATAGCCCGACTCGAGTCCCATGGTGAGTATCACGAGCACGAACGGAATGACGGCATAGATATGACTGACCACACCGTACTGCGCCCTTCCCATCACGCGGGTGAGGTAAGGTACAAGCAGGTAATTCAGCAACCTTACCAGCACGGTGCTTATCCCGTACACCATGGTCTGGCCGGCAAGTTTGCGCATCTGATTCGACATGGCGGAGTATGCTTTGAAAACGATTGTCAAAGGTACGAAAAAAGGCGGCACCGCATACGGCCGGCTCCCCGGAACATGCGGTGCGGCGCACCGGCCGCTATGCTTCGTCTCCGGCCTCCTCCATCTGCTTTGTGGAGAGCAGGCCGCAGGCAGCCTGTATGTCCTCCCCGCGCGAAGCCCGGACGGTAGTAACGATACCCTTGCGGGAAAGCGCATCCCGGAAAGCCTCCATCCGCCGGTCGTCGGGACTGAAATAGGGCGAACCGGGTATCTTATGAAACCGTATCAGGTTGATGCGGCACTTCAGGCCGTCGAGCAGGCGGGCAAGCTCCTTCACATGGGCCGGCGAGTCGTTCATGCCGGCGAGCACGATATACTCGAAGCTGACGCGCCGCTGTCCGCCGAAATCGTAACGGCGCAACAGCGATACGACATCGCGCACGGGAAAGGCCCGCTCCACGGGCATTATCTCCGCACGCTGTTCCGGAAAGGGGTTATGAAGACTGACGGCCACATGCACCCGGCTTTCGTCGAGCAGGCGGCGCAGGCCCGGCACCACTCCGGCGGTCGAGACCGTTATACGGGTCGGACTCCAGCCATACCCCCCACTCCGCGGTGAGTATTTCCAGCGAACGCAGCACCTGGTCGGGGTTATCCAACGGCTCCCCCATCCCCATATATACCATATTGGTAAGTCTGCCGCGTTCGGGTAGCGAGGCCATCTGGTTCAGAATATCCCCCGACGTGAGCTGTCCGCGAAGCCCCTGACTCCCCGTCATGCAGAAACGGCACCCCATGCGGCACCCCGCCTGTGAAGAGACGCAGAGCGTGGCCCGGTCGCCGTCGGGAATATAGGCCGATTCGACGTAGTGCCCGTCGGCCGTACGGTAAAGGTATTTTTTCGTTCCGTCACGCGAAACGGCCACCGACCGGGGAGCCTCGAGACCGAGACGATACGAAGAGGCGAGCGCTTCGCGGGCGGCTTTGGAAAGGTCGGTCATCGCGGCGATGTCGGTGCATCCCCGGCGGTAGAGCCACGATGCCATCTGCCCGGCAGCGTAACGCGGCAGACCGAGACCGGCGGCCGCTTCACGCAACTGCCCCAACGACATGCCGTACAGCGCCGGACGGCCACTGTCCTCACTCTCCCCTCCGGCCTCTCCGCCAACCATATACTGCGACATCGGACTACAGAATCACCGAAAAAATCAGGCCGTCCCGAATGTTCGGACGGCCGTTTATGGAATTTCCGCTGTCCGTGCATCTTATTAACAGAAATACGGACGGCTGCGTGGAGAATACCGGAATCGAACCGGTGACCTTTTGAATGCCATTCAAACGCTCTAGCCAACTGAGCTAATTCCCCGTAACTGTTCTGCACCGCAAAGATAATGCTTTTTACTTGTAAAACAACAGTCCGGGAGGAGGATAAAACAGCGTACGGGCCCAAAAAAAAGCAGAACGGCCGTTTTTTTTCCGATTTTTGTTCTTATATTTGTGAATCGGAAAAGTCTGTTTAAACCCGGAATAACAATAAAAACACGCACGTATATCTATGGAAGTCAAAAAGAGCAAAAAGGCCGACCTTGAGAACAGGAGGGGCTTGTTCATGGAAATCGGGCTTATCGTTGCCCTTGCCGCCGTCATCATCATGTTCAGCGTCAGCCAGCGCGAAAAAGTGGTCGAAGTGATGGCACCCGTTGCGACGGTCGATGAAGTCGAGATGATAGACGTCACGACCGAGAAGGAACCCGAACCCGAACCCGTACAGCACCAGCAGACGGTAGCAGTCATCACCGACGTCCTGAATGTGGTAAGGAACGACACCAAGATAGAGACCAGCATCGGCTGGGTGGACTTCGAAGACGAAGACATCGAAATCGCGCCGATACAGGTAGAGACCGAAGAGATAGAGGAGGAGACGATATTCATCGTAGCCGACCAGAAACCCTCTTTCAGGGAGGAGACCTCAACGTCTTCCGCAACTGGGTACAGGCGCGCCTCTCCTATCCGCCTTTGGCACAGGAGAACAACATACAGGGCACCGTAACCGTGAAATTCGTCGTGGAGAAAGACGGAAGGCTGACCAACATACAGGTACTGAAGAGCCCCGACAAGACGCTCTCGGACGAAGCGGTAAGCGTACTGTCCAAATCTCCGAAATGGGAGCCCGCCCGTCAGCGCGACGTGCCGGTGCGTTTCAGCTACACGATGCCTATCGTATTCAAACTCCAGAACTAACGATTCCCATCCGATAAAAGCGAAAGGGAGTATCATCGGATACTCCCTTTCGCTTTTTCATCTTCTGCCGCACGACTGCCACTCCCCTGCCTTCTCTGTCGCGGTACAACCGTACCTCAACGACAACACACCCTGTCGCACAGCGACGGCTCCCTGCCGCCCTATTGCATTATTTCCCGATATACCGTCCCCCGCAGCGCATCGTCGGAATAGACATGCAGGCTATGTCCTGTCGAACTCAAGCAGGTGATGCGATGGATATGGTTCTCGAAGCTCCCTTCCGCACCGACGGCATAAAAACCGAGCGGCGCCTCCACGACGACCGAACGCTGCAGGCGGGCGTATCCCGCTGCGGCCGGCTCAAAAATTTCGACGAGAAATCTCCCGTCCGCGAAAAAATAGCCGGCGAACTGCGGATGGGCATGGATACTCGTCCGGTTTCCCTCCTGCCAACTCATCACGATGGCCTCCCACCCCGTTTCGGGAGAGCGTCCGAGATAGGTACGACGGTAGCCGTCGGCGGAATAGTCATCGAACCCGTCCAACGCATGGTCTCCGAGCCACGACATGACATACTCCTCTATCCGTTCGCCCAACCCGTCGTCTACCGCACGGGTATGCGTAACCTCCAGCAATCCGGAGAAAAAGGAGGCGTATCCGTTGTATTCGAGCGACGGGACGGCCAGATTCCCGGCTAACGTATCCGTATTCATCTTCTGCTTCTGCATTTTCGATTGTTTCCGAAACAAAAGTAAAGGTTTCGTCCGAAAACGCCAACAGCACAAATGCGTATCGTACATCCCGTTTTACACCCATCTGCCGCCCACCGGCAAAATTGCCGCAAGTACCCGAAAAACGAAAACGGGACCGGAATGTTTCCGGCCCCGCATAAGTATTCCGCACGGAAGATACGCGGCAGTGCTACTTCACGAAGACGAACTGCGAACTTATCTCCTTATAGTTATGTACGCGCTCGATAACATCTGCTAACACGTCTGCCGTACTGAGCACCGTTATCTTCGAGGTATCCTTATCGGTACGGAGCGGAATGGTGTCGGTGACGATAACCTCGGCAAGCTGGCTCTCCTTCAGGTTCTCGTACGCCTTGCCCGAGAGCACCGGATGGGTAGTCACGGCACGGACGCTGCGGGCACCCATCTCCATGAACATGTTGGCGGCCTTGGTAATCGTTCCGCCCGTATCTATCATATCGTCCAGCAGGATGATGTTACGGTCCTTCACCTCGCCGATGGCTATCATCTTCGCCACCTCGTTGGGCTTGTTGCGGTGTTTGTGGCATATCACGAGCGGAGCATTGAAGTAGGAGGCGTAACTGTTGGCCCTCTTGGCCCCGCCTATGTCCGGAGTGGCTACCGACAGGTTCTCCAGACCGAGCGACTCGATGTACGGCACGAAAATACGGCTGGCATAGATGTGATCGAGCGGCACGTCGAAAAAAAGCCCTGTATCTGGTCTGCATGCAGGTCCATGGTGATGATACGGTCCACGCCTGCCGACACGAGCAGATTGGCCACCAGCTTGGCGCCTATCGATACGCGCGGACGGTCCTTTGCGGTCCTGACGGGCCCAGCCGAAGTAGGGAATCACGGCGATGACCTTATACGCCGACGCCCTCTTGGCCGCATCTATCATCAACAGGAGCTCCATGAGGTTCTCGGCGGGCGGAGGAGTGGACTGTACGATGAAAACGGTACATCCGCGGATACTCTCCTCAAACGCGGGTTGGAATTCGCCGTCGCTGAACCTGCTGACCGACAGGTCGCCCAGTTCGCATCCGTAACTCTCGGCAATCTTCGCGGCCAGTTCGTGCGAACCGCTGCCCGCAAAGATTTTCAGTTTGTGAATAGCCATCAATGTAAGTTGTTAAGGGATTTTGTTTTGTGTGTTACCTTTCCGCAAAGGTAAGGTATTATCCGAACGATATCACATTTCCGTCCGTTTTTATTAAGAAACTTTTACGGTTCTTCCGCACGCCGCAGGCACTCCCCTATGAAGCCGAGAATCTCCTCCCGCCCCGAACGTTTCACCGACGAGGTACGGAAAACGGGCGGCAGCTCCTCCCACTCCTCCAGCAGCCTCTTTTCGTAGAGGCCGATATTGGCATTCGCCTGCCCGGCGGAGAGCTTGTCGCACTTGGTGAACACGACGCCGAACGGTACGCCCTCCCGTCCGAGCATCCGCATGAAATCGAGGTCTATCGGCATGGGGGCATGGCGCGAATCGACCAACACGAAGAGAAACCACATCTTCTTCGCCTTCGTGACGTAATCCGTTATCAGCTTCCCGAATTCCCTCCGGTCGCTCTTGGAGGCTTTCGCATACCCGTAACCGGGCAAATCGACGAGATACCACTGCCCGTTTATCAGGAAATGATTTATCAGTTTCGTCTTCCCCGGCGTGGCCGAAACCTTGGCGAGCGAACCGTTGTCGGTCAGCATGTTGATAAGCGATGACTTGCCCACGTTGCTGCGCCCGATGAAAGCGAATTCGGGCAATCCGTCGTCGGGTATCTGCGAAATCCTGCCGCTGCTGAACGCGAAACCGGCCGATGTTATCTTCATCATTCCATGGTGTTTCCCACAAAGGTAGCCTTTTTGTCCGAAAGCCGCAATCCCGCAGCGGTACGGTATGCAGACGCATGCCCCGCTCCGGCGGCGCCCCATACGATAACGGCCGCCTTTCCGTTAACGTTTCGACCGGCAGCAGGAACATTCCGGAAGGCCCTGCCGAACGTCCGAAGAAACGATTTATTAAGTTTATACAACAATCTGACTATCAATGATTAAATATTTAAAATATTTTAAAAATAGACAAACTCATTAAAAGCGGGCAATATGGGCGAAACTATTTTGCTTATTCCGCCGCAAGGGGCTATATTTGTGTAAAAATTAACAATCTTAAAACGTCTAACCATTTTTACCTGACATGGAAAAGTCAATCACACTCAATGAATTCATCATACACCAACAAGCCGAGTTTCCCGAAGCGACGGGCAATTTCTCCTGTCTGCTGCACCATATAGGCATCGCGGCCAAAAAGGTGAATCGGGAAGTGAACAAGGCGGGCCTGGTGGATATCCTCGGCCGTTCGGGCTGCGAAAACGTACAGGGCGAAGAGCAGCAGAAACTCGATGTCTATGCCAACGAAGCCTTCATGGAGGAGCTTCAGGCAAGCGGCGAGTGCTGCGGCATCGCTTCGGAAGAGAACGAGGATGTGACGACCTTTCATGAGGGGCTTTGCCGCAATGCCAAATACATCGTCTGCATGGACCCGCTGGACGGTTCGTCCAACATCGACGTGAATGTCTCGGTCGGGACGATATTCTCCATCTACCGGCGCAAATCGCCCATCGGCGAGGCCGCCGTGCTGGACGACTTCCTGCAAAAAGGCTCCGAGATGGTCGCTGCGGGATACATCATCTACGGCTCCTCCACAATGCTCGTCTACACGGTCGGCCGCGGTGTGAACGGCTTCACGCTCGACCCGTCGCTCGGCGAATTCTGCCTCTCGCACCCCAACATCAAAACACCGGCCAGCGGCAAGATATACTCCATCAACGAAGGCAATTACGAGAAATTCCCCGTCGGGATAAAGAAATACATCAAGTACTGTCAGGAGAAGGATGCTAAAACCAACCGGCCCTACACCTCCCGCTACATCGGCTCGCTGGTAGCGGATTTCCACCGCAACATGCTCAAGGGCGGCGTCTTCATGTACCCCTCGACCGACAGTCATCCCAACGGAAAACTGCGCCTCCTGTACGAATGCAACCCCATCGCATTCATCGCGGAGCAGGCCGGCGGCCTCGCCTTCAGCGAGGAGGGCCGCATCCTCGACCTGCAGCCCGAGGCCATCCACCAGCGTGTGACCTTTTATGCCGGCGCCCACGACATGGTCATGAAAGTAAAGGAATTTTTAAACTTTTTTAATAACATCTGACAGGCCGGAGCCACTGTCAGCCGCACGACTCCGGTACGGAAATTGCGCAACGACGAACGGACAGACGAATTCTGCAACCAAATGGAAGGATACGAAAAAATGTCGGACAATTTCAACGAAGTGACAGGAGGAGAAACGCCCGTATTGGTGGATTTCTACGCCACGTGGTGCGGGCCGTGCAAAATGATGGGGCCGGTACTCGCAGAGCTCAAACAGCGTTTCGGCGACAGGCTGCGCATCATCAAGCTGGATATCGACAATCCGGCCAACGCGGAAACCGTCCGTCGGTACGGAGTACGTTCCGTCCCTACGCTGATGCTTTTCCGCCGGGGCGAACTGCTCTGGCGCGAGAGTGGCGCCCGCCGGACGGATGAAATGGCCGCCATACTCGACCGGTATATCGGCTGACACACGGAGCGCTACGGACCGATTATGCTAACGAAAGGGGAAGGTTGACCTTCCCCTTTCGTTTTTCTCAACACCCCGGCATATACCGGAAACCGCCGGTAGCACGACCGTATCTTTCCTGTACGCTCTTCCCCGCCCGGCGACCCGTGTTATTTCTGCTGTTCCCTGCGGCTTTGTAGGCTACAACTCCGGTGCAGACTTCTTCCCAGCCTCCGCGAGCGCCTCAGCCGCTTTACGCACCAATACGCTCCCATCTCCGGCAAAACGGGCCGCCAGCGCATCGCCGTCCACTCCGTCCGGCAACCGGCCGTCGCTACCGCGCATCCGCGAAAGAGCCAACAGGGCACTGTAACGGAGCAGCGACGGAGCATCCTCCGCCAGCCACTTTTCGGCCAGCGGCCGGGCCAGCGACATATGCGAGAGCAACGAAAAAGCGAGGTTCTCGGCGAGTTCGGAATTCTTCACCCCCCCGCTCCCCAGAAAGCGAGTTCGTCGGCAGAGACTGCACGAGGGTCGGCTATTACGAAAGCCGACAGGAGCAGCTCACGTAGATTCTGCCCGTAAAGAAACCGGGCAAAAGCGTGGTCGGGCGCGAACAGGGAGGCCGCACGCCGGACGGCATGCAGGCTGACCCCCCAATTGCATTCGTAACGGATACCCAACTGTTCCATGCGCTCCACCACCGCTCCGTTGATATCACGGCGCAGCATCCGCACCAATGCGGCCATCTTCTCCCTATTTTCCTTCATCTCCATGACACGCCTCCCGTATCAACATTTGCATCGGTTCCGGAATCGTTCCATGCGCCTATCTTACGGGCAGGATGGTTCTTACGCCGTATTGATATACGGGAAGTACGGCATTTCCGAGTTCGGTCCTATCGAACATCACGCGACAGTCCGTCATATCCGCAACGGCATACTCCGCTTCGTCGGAACGCGGCGTCCGTTTCCGCTGGGGTGGATAGGCCGTCACGGCCACCCCCTGCGGCCGGCACTCCAGCACCACCGGTTCGCCGGAGAGGTCGTCGGCAGGCAATAATCCGCGGTCGTCACGGAACCGGCACACGACAAAGGTACGGCCTTCGGCATCCGGAACGACATAGTAACGCACCGTATAGGTCGTCACGGAACGTTTTCCGAAAAACAGTTCGAGGTATTCGTTCTCCATGCGGTCTATCCGTTCCACCGCCGTGGCGAGCCCGGCCCCATAGACCGTCTCGGCATAATCGCCCGTAATGAGCTCCGTCCGCCTGCTGCGCAGGTCGAATATCGTTTGGGCGGCATCCCTCGCCGCATTCTCCAGGCTGCTGCCGGAGGCGCTGCGGCGGTCGGGAAGTACCCGCGGGAACTCCTCCGCGCTGCCCGTATCGGCGTATATTTCCGTATGGGGGGAGCAGGTACCGGACCGGGATTCAGGTCGCGTGTCACGACAGGGTCGTAACGGCTGACGGCCGCCGAACGGAGCGTATAGGTCTCCTTATCGGCGAGCGGCGCTATCACCCCGAAATACTTCTGGGCGAAACGGGCGTACGGCCCGGTCACGACGCTCTCGCGGGCCACCGTAATATCGACCACCACGGTCGTCTGCGGCATGGCATAAACCCGCCGGCCATCCGGCATCACCGCATCGCCTACGGGAGCCACGTCGAGCACCTGTCCGTAAGCCGTACCCGTACAAACCGCCAAAATGGCTGCAGCGAACATCATCCTAATCTTTCCCATATCTCATGCTTTTTTGTATGTCTGTCGTCCTCTCCGGCGCACTGCGCACCGGAAAACAAGCAGTACAAATCTAACGTTTTTTGAGGGAAATAAAAACTGTCGGCGGGAGTTTCAAAAGCGCAGATAGAAATCGCCCGTCAGCCTGCGGTACTCATCCGTATAGCTCCCAGGGCCCTCGCCTGTCTCTATTGTCAGGGTGTCTTCGACGGGCATCGCCCCGCAGCTTCCGGCGAAAGCGAATTCGAGCAAGACGCGCTTGGGAGATATTCCGGGAAGGGTAAAGACACGTGTACGACGGTTCAGTCCGAACCCGGCGACGCGGGCCCTGGCGAGAAAACGCTCCTCGCTGTCGGCCGGCAACACCACCGAAAAGAGACCCTCCGGCGCCAACAGACGGGCAGCATGCTGCAGCAGTTCGCCATAAGGGAGCGAATCGGCGTGGCGGGCCACCCTGCGTCCCGCATGGGGAGAGGGCAGCGAATCCACGAACCACGGCGGATTGGAAACGATATGGTGATAAAGCAGTTCGGGAGGGACTGTTGCCGACTCTCCTTCTTCGGAACAGTCTCCGGCAGCAGTCTCTTCACCGCCATCCGGTACGCTCGCCGCGTCCCTGCCGCCCCACAGGGGTTCCGACACCCCGGACGGAAAATCCCGATTCCGCAGCGATACACCCTGACCGCCTGACTCCACGGTGACGATGCGGCATTGGCCGCGGCCTGTACCGCTCCCGCACCATCCACCTCCACGGCATCGACGGTCGCCCCACCGGGCACATCCTCCGTGCGCTGGGCGAGCATCAGAGCTATCACCCCCCGTTCCCGTACCGATATCCAGATAACGCGCAGGGCCCGGCAGCACCCGTGCCCACGCGCCGAGCAACACGCCGTCGGTACCCACTTTCATGGCCGTATCCGACTGCTCCACGACGAACCGTTTGAACCTAAACCAACTGTTGGACATTCCACAAACCGGCAACCGCCCTCCCCGGGCCGAAACCGTTCCTGCATTTAATAATACGTTATCTTTCTCTCCTCTATCCGGTACGGCACCCGTTCCCCGCCTTCGGCCATACGATACACCGTCCGGAAGGTCCAATTACCCGCGCCGTCGAATACGGTATAGGTCATCTCGGCAAAACCGGCCGCCGCGCCGTTCACGAACCTCTCCACCCCCCTGACCGGATTGCCGTTTCCATCGTAGGAATATTTCAGCACCTCCGTACCGTCGGCCGCCGTCCGCTCCTGCCTTACCGGCAATCCCCGCTTGTAACGGGTTCGGAACGTCACGCTGCCATCCCCGCCGACCGCCACGCTCTCGGACCGGTTCCTCCTCCACTCGGTACGCTCTTCCGACACTTCATTTCCCTCCTCGTCAAAGGTGCGGCGCACATGACACCGGCCGTTCCATTCGAATTCGACCGTCCGGTCGCCGCCGTAACGAACCGAACGGGACACGATACGTTCCGGCCTCCCGCTGCCGTCATAGACGAACTCTTCCCATTTCACCACATGGCCGCCGCACAGATACTCCGTACCGGTGACATATCCCCTTTCATCGAAACGGTACGAACAGCACGACTGCATATCGTCTACCCGCGACCCTTTCGTTACCGTTCCGCCGCACGCCTTGGCTTCATAGGCCGATACATCAAGTGACCTCACGTTCCCCCGAAGCCCCATCCTTTCAAGGCTGTTCACCGCATCGCCGCCGGAACATCCGGCGAAAGCCGCCACAACGGCCGCCATGCACACGTTCCGGAATCCATTGACGACACTCTGCATGATACCTCCATCATTTAACGTTATACATCAATATCTCTACACAATCTCCCGACCCGCCATCGGAATCTCCGCAAAACGGTGCGACGGACACTCCACGGGCCACGTACAGGCGGCAAACCGTCTGCCTACCGGAGATAGCCGGCAATGCCCGCACCGAAGAGCGCGAAATCATACTTCACAGGGTCGTCCGCATCCAGAGCGCGCAGCGCCTCCGTCACCTCTTCGACAGCCCTCCAGTCGTTCTGTCTCCGCTGCAGCAACCCGAGAGCACGCGCCATCGCTCCGCTGTGGACATCGAGCGGCAGATAAAGAGCCGAAGCAGGTATGCGTTTCCACATCCCGAAATCCACGCCGCGGCCGTCGTCGCGCACCATCCAGCGCAGATACATGTTGAGTCTCTTGCAGGAGGCTTTCCGTTCAATGGAGGAGACGTGTTTTTTTCGCAGCGGACGGGATGGTCACAGGCGAAAAACTCACGCCGGAATTCGGCAAGCACGATACGCAGGTCGCCCGTCGCGGCATAACGTTCCTCGAAAAATTGGCCGATGCCGCCCCATACGGTACAAAGTCTGCGCAGTGCCAGAACGAACGCAATGAAATCCGTTCCGTTGAAAGTACGGTGCACGAAATGTCCCGAGCGGCCGCAGCTCCTCCGGCGAAGCGTGCAGCGTGAATTCGTAAGGCGCCCCGTCCATCAACTCCATCATGCGCCGGCCACTCCTCACGATGGCCCGACGGTTGCCCCACGCGACAGTCGCCGCCAGAAAACCGGCTATCTCCCTGTCCTCGCGCCCCGTAAAGAGATGGGGTACGGACACGGGGTCGTTCTCTATGAAATCCGCCGTGTCGTACCGGTCGTAAAACGCATCGAGCAGCTCCTTCAAAACATCTTTCTCCATCCGTCACCGTCCATTCTTCCGCGAAGGTACTCAAAAAGCCCTACACCAACAACGGTACGCAAGAGACCCCCGAATGAAAATACCCAAATACGGCAGGCGCCGGACTTGTAAAAAGTCCGGCGCCTGCCTCGGTACTCCATACCAGAATCGAACTGGTATTTGCAGAATGAGAATCTGCTGTCCTAACCGTTAGACGAATGGAGCGGTTCTCTGCAAATCCGGGATTGCCTCCCGAAAGCGGGACAAAAATAGAACAAATATCCGAAACCGCCAAACAACTCGCAAAAAAATCGGCATCTCCTCCCTGCGGCAGGCGCTTTCCCTCTTCGTACCGTCTGTACCAACCGCTGCCGCACACTGTCCCCGACTCCTCTCGTTCTCCCTCAGAGCCGCCCAATCCGCCTTGCCGCCCGACGTACCCGGCGGCTTTCTGCAACCCGTTCCCACCCCCGAACGACTGCTGTCAGACCATTTTCAGCCCCACCACAGAAGCTATCAGCGTACAAATGAAAAAAGAGACGTGCGAAGGAGACCGGTTCATGGAAAAACACGATGCCGAGCACGACCGTTCCCACGGCACCGATGCCCGTCCACACGGGATAGGCGGTACTGACGGGCAGCGTATGCACGGCCTTTGCAAGCAACAGCATGCTGATGACCACACAGGCGAGAAAGCCCGCTCCCCACAGATACCACTCCGTACCCGCAGCCTCTTTCATCTTACCCAGACAGAATGCGAAACCCGACTCAAAAAGTCCGGCAACAATCAGAAGAAACCAATCCATAAATCCTGTATTGTACGATTAAACAATCCGACGGGCAAAGTTATCCTGTTTCCGCCGCAACCCTCTTTACATTTGATAAGAAAACACCGGACAACGCTTTCCGAGAGATATTCCGTACCTTTGAAAAGAAATACGAACCCGACCATGGAACTGCAGGAGATACTCAACGCCATCTACCGGATACCGGAAGCCTCAGCCGACCGGCTCGCATCCTGTTCGGTACGAATCGACCGGCCGAAAGGGTGCCGCATACTGGAGGCCGGAAAGGTCGAAACGGACCTCTTCTTCATCGCACGGGGGATTGCCAGAGCCTATATTCCGACAGGGGACAGAGAGATAACGTTCTGGATAGGCCAGGAAGGCACCGCTATCGTATCGTTGAGAAGCTACGTATGCAACGGGGCGGGATATGAAAGTGTGGAGCTGATGGAAGACTCCTCGCTGTACCGCCTTAGGCGCAACGACCTCGACACCCTCTACCGCGAAGATATCCACATAGCCAACTGGGGCAGGAAATTCGCCGAATCGGAATTCCTGCGGACGGAAGAGAGGCTCATCCCCCTGCTTTTTACGACGGCCTCGGAACGTTACGAACTGCTGCTGACACAGCATCCCGACCTGTTGCAGCGCATGCCGCTGGAGTGCCTGGCTACCTATTTGGGCGTCACTCCCGTCAGTCTGAGCCGCATCCGGGCGAAACGGAAATAAAAACGAAAAGCGGACACCCGTCGCCGGGTATCCGCCTCTATCGAACTCCGTCTCCGAACTATTCGTTCACCGGAGTAACGCTCACGTAAGACCTACCGTTGGTTTTCTTCACGAAAGCCACCGTTCCATCCACGAGGGCGAACAGCGTATGGTCTTTACCCATGCCCACATTCTCACCGGGGTTATGTACGGTACCCCGCTGGCGTACGATGATGTTGCCCGCCTTTGCGAACTCGCCGCCGAACAATTTCACTCCGAGCCGCTTGCTTTCCGACTCACGACCGTTCTTAGAGCTACCTACTCCTTTCTTGTGTGCCATCTTCTGCGAATTTTAGGTGTTAAGCGACTGTGATGTCTTCGATGAGTACCTGGGTAAGGTACTGACGGTGTCCGTTCTTCACCTTGTACCCTTTCCTGCGTTTTTTCTTGAACACGATAATCTTGTCGTCCTTGAGGTGACGTACTATCTTCGCGCTCACGGAAGCTCCTTCTACCACAGGTGAGCCTACCTTGACCTGACCGTCGTTATCCGTTAGCAGGACTTTGTCGAAACTCACGGAGGAACCTTCGTCCCCCTGAAGACGGTTGACATAGAGTTTCCGACCTTTCTCAGCCTTGAACTGTTTGCCTGCGATTTCTACTATTACGTACATATATTCTTTTTAAAGAATTTGCGAATCAGCGTGCAAAGATAACGATTTTCCCCGCGCCAAGCAAACATCCGCAAAATTTTTCCCGTTTTCGGGACAGCATACCCATACCGCGGTATTGCGCCGATGCGGGATTTTGCTTTATTTTGCATGACATTTTCCGGCAAACGCTCCGCAGGAACGTCTGGTGGATATCCCTAAACCAACCACGCCATGCACAGGAGATTTCCAATCCTCGTCACGCTCGCCTTGCTGTCGGCCGCCCTTCCGGCACAGACGCCCCATACGATACGCATAGAACCGCTCCGCAACGAAAAATGGTGGGGGCTCTTCGCGGGGGGAGGCCCGGCACAACCTTTCGCCGCACCGTTCGACAGCAGTGACTGCGACAGTTGCGGAACATTCGCCATCCCGTTCATGATATCGAGCGGCGGCCGCATGATGTGGAGCAGTGCTCCGGCCGATGTCGTCTTTGACGGCAGCCTCTTCACCGTAACTCCGTCGGGCACGCAGCCAACCGTCGCAAAGGGAGGCCGGACGCTGCGCGAAGCATACCTCTACTGCGTACACAAATACGCCTGGCCGAAAGGCACCGCTCCGGCCCGCCACCCCTTCATGCGGCCCGTTTACGACACAGGGCTGTCGGAAACCCTCATCGCCGCAGGCGGTACCGCCCTGCTCGCCGCAGCCGATTCCATTACCGCCCACGGCTACCCGCCCGGCCTGCTGCTCATCCCGGACGGCTGGCAGGACCACTCCGGAGAGGGGGGCCTCGACCGCAATCTCTATGCCTCTTTCCGCGATACGGCGGATGAACTTACCCGGCGCGGATTCGACGTAATGTTCACCGTCACTCCCTACATTCCCGCCGCCGGGCAGCGTTACATCGAAGCACGCAGAAAGGGCATGCTGCTCAAAAGACGCGGAGGGGCCGGCCTGCCATCATCCGTCTGCCGTCCGGCTACTACGCGTGTCTCGACGTGACCCTGCCGGAAGTTACGGCCTACTTTGGCGAACTGCTCGACAACCTCCGGAAAGAGGGAATCACGGCACTCCGTTTCGACTGCCACCGTGCCCTCGACATCCTGCCTCCCGGAGAGCGCACGGAACGCTATCTGACCGCCTGGGCCGCACTCGGCGAACGCTACGGCGCAGCCATGTACCCCCTTGCGGAACAGACCCAGACACAGTGGCGTCCCTATTCGGTCGCACTCTCGCCGGAAATTTCATGGGAGTCCATGCGCCGCGCCTTGACAGACGCCATCCATGCGGGACTTACGGGATATATCTATCCCTACCTTTCGCTGACCTCCTCGGCCGGACACTGCTCCGACGAGACGATGCTCCTGCGTGCCGTACAGCTCGCCCTGTTCATGCCCATAGCAGCCGTTCCGCCCGACGGCAGTCTCTTTCCGACAGGCACCTGTCGGAAAGAGATGGAAAAGCCGTGGGGCTGCGCATGGAGATGAACGGCTACATGGAAGAGCTGCTGCAGGAGGCCGGGACGACGGGAGAACCGCTGATGCGCCACATGGAGTACCAATTCCCCGGACAGGGATTCTGGGACTGTACGGACCAATACATGCTCGGCTCCCGATACCTCGTTGCGCCGGTACTCGACGACACGGGCCGACGAACCGTAAGACTGCCGCGCGGAACATGGATATCCGCCGACGGTACCCGCTACAAAGGGCCACGGGTGATAAACGTGGATGTAAGCGACGGAAGCATCCCCCTCTTCCGGCTGCGATAACGGCAGGAAAAAAGAGGCGGGTTCCACCGCAATACCGCGGCACGAAGGACGTTGGCTCCGTAAACGAAAAAGAAAAAACGAACGGAATGACAAACAACCGGCGAATGGTATGAAAAATGCGGCTGCCGGTCATAAACGAATAATGCGACAAATACGCTTATGATAACCAGGGAACAAAAGGAATACCTGCTGCCCAAGGCATACAACGCGGCCATCCGGGCCGGGGCCGCGATACTCGACATCTACAACAGCGGCGGCCCGATAGATGTGGACATCAAGAGCGACCGGTCGCCTATCACGGTGGCCGACCGCCTGGCCCACTCCGTCATCCGGGAGTATCTCGGCCAGACACGCATCCCGCTTCTCAGCGAGGAGGGACGCGAAATGCTCTACGCCGAGCGCAAGGACTGGGACCTCTTCTGGATGGTGGACCCGCTGGACGGAACAGTGGAGTTCATCAAAGGCAACGGCGAATTCACGGTGAACATCGCCCTCATGGCCGACAACCGGCCCGTCTTCGGGGTGATATACGTACCGTACCGCAAACGGATATACTTTTCCGACTCCGACCTCGGCGCCTTCCGCTCCTGCAATACAGAAGCAGACCCCGAAGCGGAATACGTCTATGCGGAGATTACCGCCGGAGCCGAAGCGCTCCCCTGACCGACTGCCGCAACCGTCCGCTGAAGGTGGCCGTCAGCCGTTCGCACAGCGACGGGGAGACCGCCCGCCATCTGGAGGAGCTACGGAAAAGACATCCCGACGCAGAGGTGCTGCAACAGGGGAGTTCCTACAAACTCTGCCTGATTGCAGAGGGTTCCGTAGACTACTATCCGCGCACCACCGAGACCTACGAATGGGACACGGCGGCCGGCGAATCCATCATCGCCCTCGCCGGCGGAAGCATCTATTCGCTCGACGACACCGCCCCGCTCCGGTACAACAAGGAATCGCTGGTCAACCCCCGCTTCGCCTGCCGCAGCAAATGGTTCGGTGACTGAGCCGCGGCAGTCGCCGTCACAACCATACGGGGATGTACCCTCAGGTACATCCCCGTATCTTATCCCGGTTTCAGCCACGGTGCAGCCCTTCCGCTTCAGGCCCGCACCGACAATTACCGGTCCGCCGCCTCCCGTTTCCGTTCGGGCGAACAGCTTCCGCAATCGCCGCCGCACGCAATATCGCACGACGAGGAGTCCAATCCGTCGAGTTCGCGCGTCTCCTGAATAACGCATTTGATACCCCGCGCACGCATGTTCTCGTTCTCGCTTATCTCCGACTGGATATTATGTCCCTTGAATATCAGCGTCAGCGACATTCCCACCACGAAAAAAGCGACCAGCCCGACCGCTATCAGTATGACTATAAGTGCATTTGACATATTTTCTACAAATTGAACCGACATGTAACCGCACCGTAACAGAATTATTGGCACGATTTTGACTAATCCCCGGTAAAGTTATTAAATTTGTGCGGATAATTTGCGGACAAATTCATAATATCTCGATGAAGATAATCATTGCGGGGGCCGGCGAAGTGGGCAACCACCTGGCGAAGATGCTCAGCGGCGGCCACCACGACATAACGGTCATCGATGCCGACGCCAGGCTGCTCGACGACGTGGAGGGAATGTCCGACATCGTGACGATAGAGGGCGACTGCACCACTTTCGCCACGCTCCGGAAAGCCTCCGTACGCAAGGCCGACCTCTTCATCGCGGTGAACCACGAGGAGAACATCAACATCATCGCCGCCATCCTCGCCAAACAACTCGGCGCACGCAAATCCATCGCCCGTATCGACAACAACGAATACCTTGAGCCGAACAATAAGGAGATGTTCATGAACCTGGGCATCGACTACCTGTTCTATCCGGAGAAGATAGCCGCACGGGAGGTCATCAATCTGCTGGGACACACCTCCACCACCGAGTACGTGGACTTTTCGGGGGGCAGGCTCGCGCTCGTGGTTTTCCCGATAGATGCCTCCTCGGAGTTTACGGGCAAGACGGTGGCGGACATCAACGCCCTGAGCGGCGCGTCGTTCCGCCCGGTGGCCATCAGCCGCGACGACAAGACCATCATCCCGCACTCGCGCGACATGTTCTACGAGGGAGATACGGTCTATATCATCACCAACAACGAGGCGGCCAAGACGGTCATGAACTATTCGGGCAAGACGAACGTCTCGATAAAGAACCTGATGATACTCGGCGGCAGCCGCATCGGCGTCCGGATAGCGACCGAACTGCAGGACGAGCTCAACGTCAAGCTCATCGAATACAATCCCGACAAGGCCTACAAACTCGCCGAAACGCTCGACCGGACACTCATCATCAACGAGGACGGACGCGACATAGATGCCATGACCGAAGAGGGTATCACCAGCATGGACGCCTTCGTGGCAGTCACGGGGCGCTCGGAAACGAACATCCTCACCGCCATGCTCGCCAAACGGATGGGGGTGAAGAAGGTCATCGCCGAGGTCGAGAACCTCACCTACATCAACCTCGCCGAAAGCATCGGCATCGATACCATCGTCAATAAAAAACAGATAACCGCCAGCCGCATCTTCCGCTTCACGATGGACACCGACGTGCAGGCCATCAAATGCCTGACCGGCAGCGAAGCGGAGGTGCTGGAGTTCGTCGTCAAACCCGACGCTCCCATCACGAAATCGACGCTGCGCCATGCGGGGTTCCCGGACAACGCCATCATCGGCGGCATCGTGCGCGGCGACAAGGTATTCATCCCCGACGCCGATTTCCGCATCAACGCCTACGACCGCGCGGTAGTCTTCTCGCTGCCGGGGGCGATACCCAAAATAGGCAAATATTTCAACTGACGGAGGAACCCGCCATCCGAACCGACGCCCGAATTCCAACCCATACCGCACATGGCCGCAATAACAAAACTCATCAACCTTTATTTCTCCGACCGTCTCCGCGAAATCGACTACTTCCGCGAGCACCCGGCCGAGGTACAAGAACGCCAGTTCCGCTACCTGCTCGCCAACGGCGCGAAGACCGAGTTCGGACGCGACCTCGGCATGAAGGGCATTGCCACGCAGCAGCAGTTCCGCGACCGGATACCCATTTACGACTATGAAACCATCAGCGAGTTCATCGACCGCACGCGCCGCGGCGAACGGCACGTCCTGTGGCCGGAAGAGGCCAAATGGTTCGCCAAATCCTCCGGAACGACGGGTTCGAAAAGCAAATACATCCCCGTTACCCTGGCCGGAATGCGCAAATCCCACATGCGGGGACCGAAAGACATCATGGCGCTCTACTGCCATCTCTACCCCAAAACCAGCGTAGTGAACGGGAAGATGCTGACGCTGGGCGGTTCCAAACGCATCGAACGCGAAGGGGACAACATGATGTCGGGCGACCTGTCGGCCATCCTGATAGAAAATACGCCTGCCATCGCCAACATCCTCCGCATTCCCGACAAGAAGACGGCGCTGATACCGGACTTCGACGAAAAGGTGCGGCTCATCTCGGAACAGTCCACCCGACAGGACGTGCGTTCGTTCACGGGCGTCCCTTCGTGGAACCTCGTCATGCTCAACCGTGTACTGGAATACACCGGCAAGGAGAATATCCTGGAGATATGGCCCCATATGGAACTCTTCGTCCATGGCGGGATGGATTTCCGACCGTATCAGGCGCAGTACCGGAAAATCATCCCGTCGCCCGACATGCACTACATGGAGACCTACAACGCCTCGGAGGGCTTTTTCGCCATCGCCGAGGAGCCGGGTCGACAGGAGATGCTGCTCATGCTCGATTACGGTACCTACTACGAATTCCTGCCCACCGACCGGCTCGGCGACCCGACCGCCGCCGTACCGCTCGAAGGCGTGCAGACCGGAGTGAACTACGCAATGATAATCACCAACTGCAACGGTCTGTGGCGCTACATGATAGGCGATACCGTCCAGTTCGTTTCCACTTCACCCTACACCATCCGCATCACGGGACGTACCAAGCACTACATCAACGCTTTCGGCGAAGAAATCGTAATAGACAACGCCGAATCGGCCATGCACGACGCCTGTACGGCGACAGGGGCCGAAGTGGCCGAATATACCGTAGCTCCCGTCTACATGGAGGGACGCAGCAAAGGCGCGCACGAATGGGTGGTAGAGTTCCGTACTCCGCCGGCCAGCCTGCCAAAGTTCACGCAGGCGGTAGACGAGGGACTCAAACGGGTGAACTCCGATTACGAAGCCAAGCGTTTCAAGGATACCACGCTGACCGAGCCCAAAATAACCGTCGTACCGGCGGGAACCTTCGAACATTGGCTGAGGGCCCACGGCAAAGTGGGGGGGGCCAGAACAAGGTTCCGCGCCTCTACAACGACCGGACCTATGCCGAAGAGCTCATCCGGGCCGCCGCGACGGAGAGGGCAGAAACGCTCCTTGCGGTACACAGCGACCGGACCGAAGCCTGACAGCGACCGCAGTGCTCCGCCGCAGCGACACGAAAACGACACGAAGACCATGTACATCGCCATTTCAGGAAATATAGGCAGCGGCAAGACCTCGCTGACCGAGATGCTGACCGACAGGCTCGGCGGCACCGCCCTTTTCGAGGAGACGGGCAACCCCTACATAGCCGACTTCTACGAAGACATGAACCGCTGGGCGTTCAACTTCCAGGTCTATTTTCTGGGCTGCCGGATGAAACAGGGTCTCCAGATAAAAGAGACGAAAGGTTACGTCATCCAGGACAGAACCATCTACGAAGACGCCCACATATTCGCCGGCAACCTGCACGAAATGGGGCTCATGTCGTCGCGCGACTTCAATACCTACATGAAAATCTTCGACCTCTCGGCCAACCTGATACCTACACCCGACCTGCTCATCTATCTGCGCGGCGGGTACCCACGCTCGTCAGCCAGATTCTCAAGCGCGGCCGCAGCTACGAGATGAACATCGACCTCGACTACCTCGAAAGGCTCAACAACCGCTACAACGATTGGATAGACAACATCTACCGCGGCCGCGTGCTGACCGTAAACATAGACAGCGAGGACTTCGTCCTCAATCCGGCCATCGTGGACGACATCGTGCAGCGGATAAAAGAGGCCGAAACATCGGCGGCGCATCCCGCCCGATAGACGACAGGTGACCACCGACCTCTTTCCGGAAAAGCCGCACCGCAGCGACGATGCCCCGGCAGCGGAGCGACGCTCCAACTCCGCAACGCCTCCCGCCGCCGAAGAATCGCCGAAATATTCAATAAAGTATGCGGCAAGACGATATAATTTGCATACCTTTATTGTTCGGTAACGACGCCGGACATTCCCGGTCGGCCTTCTCGCCGTATCCTTATGGAACGTACCCGACCAGCCGTTATCCCGAAAACCGAACGAGACACCGTCGAACGCCATGAAAACGATTCTTACGCTGGCCGCAACACTGCTCCTCGCATACGGAAGCACGGCCGCCCCGAACGCAGTCCCCGCCTGCGACGACACCGGAACCGTCGTCCATACCGCCAAACCCCGCAGGGTAAAAGGCAGCGAACGCCTGGTCACCCGAGACCTGGGGAGAATCGGCGCGTACGAAGTCCTGTACGTCTCCGACGGCATCGAAGCCGTCGTTTCCGCAGCGGTCTCCACGCTGGTCATAACGGCCGACGACAACGTTATCGACCGCATCGTCACCCGTTCCGACGGCAAACGGCTGACGATGCGCATCGACGCACGTTCGATAACGGACTGTACGGTACGCGCTGTCATACCGGCCTCCGCGGCACTCCGGACGCTCGAAGCCGAAAGTATGGGCACCATACGCTGCGAAGTACCGCTCGGAAACGGACCGGTAACGGTACGGTCCTCCGAAGGGAGCAGGATTGCCGCCGACATCCGGACCGGAGACGACATCCGGGTACATGTATCCGGATGCAGCCGGTTCGAAGGAGCCCTAAAGGGCAATAACTGCAAAATTACGGTAACGGAGGGCTCGCAGACCGACACCCGCATCGAGGCGTCCGGCATCTGCCGCGTCGATGTCTCCGCATCCAGCCGGGCGAGCGGTTCGCTGAAGGCACACCACTGCGCCTTATCGCTGACAGAAGGTTCCGTCGCCGACATGCCGGTAACGAGCACCGGCGAAAGTACGCTTGTAATATCCTCATCGAGCCGGTTCAACGGGGCTCTGAAAGGCAATAACTGCAAAATTACGGTAACGGAAGGCTCGGTATTCGATGCCCCGCTCACCTGCAAAGTACACGGAGAAATCCTCCTCGACGCTTCCGGGCCGCTTCGCAGGCGATACGTCCGCCGGCAACTCGCTCCACATAAAGGCAGCGAACGGCTCGGTCATGCAGGGCAATGCCGATGCCGACGTAGTCCTCGTACGACGGCATCGAGCCATTACAACGGCAGCATCTCGGCCGCGGGACAGGCCGAGCTGAAAAGCACCGACGGCAGCGTCATAGCGGGTGCTTTCGCGGGCGGCCACATCTATGCCGTATCCACCGCTTCATCCCGCATCGCCCTGACCGGCAGCACCCCCGTCCCCTCGGCCGTCATCGAAGTCGCCTCCGGCAGTCGGTTCAGCGCTCCCGCCCTGCCCGTACGGAACTGTTCCGTAACGGCAACGTCGTCGGGACACGCCGAAGTCCGCTGCACCGGCGAACTGCTGGCAACCACCTCGTCGGGCGGTACAGTCTTCTACAATGGCGACTGCCGTGTAACGACGAACAATCCCTACGTCCGCAAACAGGACTGATACATGGCTCCGGCCCGCACCAGCCCTACCGAAAATACCGGATACACAGACGACACACATCCGTACCGTTCCTTATCGGCGGTACGGCATACGATAATAACTTCGACCGACAATGACCGTTTCACTGCCCGAAGCATTCATACGCAACATACGCCGGGACATTCCCGGCGATGCAGACGCCCTGTTCAGCGTATTGGACGGCACGCCGCCGGTATCGGTACGTTGGAACCCCTACAAGACACAATCGCCCGCAGAAGGTATCCCGGTGGCATGGTGCCGTTACGGACGCTATCTGCCCGAAAGGCCGTCGTTCACGACCGACCCGCTGTTCCACGCCGGGGCCTATTACGTACAGGAGGCCTCTTCCATGTTCGTCGAACACCTTCTGCGCTCGACGACAGAACCGGAAGGGGCGCGTATCCTCGACCTGTGTGCCGCACCGGGCGGCAAAGCCACCCTCTACTCCACCCTCGCGGGCGGAGATGGCATCGTAATAGCCAACGAAGTAATACGCAGCCGGGCACTCATCCTTGCCGACAACATCCGCAAATGGGGCATCGGCAATACGATGGTCACCAACAACGACCCGGCCCATTTCGCCGGCCTGGGCGAGTGGTTCGACGCGGTGGCCGTAGATGCCCCCTGTTCGGGCGAGGGGATGTTCCGCAAAAAGTCCCGAAGCCCGCGGGGAGTGGAGCGAGGCGAACGTCCGGCTGTGTGCAGCCCGTCAGCGCCGAATCGTATCCGACGCATGGGCGGCGCTCCGTCCCGGAGGAGTCCTGATTTACAGTACCTGTACCTTCAACCGGACGGAAGATGAAGAGAATGTGCGGTGGATTGCCGAGGAACTCGGCGGAGAGGATGCCGGAGCGATGGTTCCGCCCGACTGGGGCATCGAAGAGCGTGAGGCCGGCGGAGTACGCTGTTTCCGTCTCTGGCCCCACCGTATCGCCGGCGAAGGCTTCTTCGCCGCGGCCATCCGCAAGGGCGGCCAACGGGGACGCCCCCTTCGGCCGAAGCCACGCAAGACACTCTTTGCAGAGGCGTCGCGCAGCGAAACGGCCGAATTGTCCCGCTGGGTAGGGCAGCCCGACCTGATGCGTTTCGCCCGTATCGGCGACAGCCTCTACGGCTACTATGCGACACCTTTCGCCGACATCCGCAGCGCAGCCGAGTACCTCAACACGCTCCATTCGGGCATCTGCATGGGACAAATGTTCGGAGGCCGGCTGAAACCCGACCACTCGCTGGCGATGTTCCACGACCTCGCCCGCAGCGCCGCAGCCGAAACCCCGCTGTCGTCCGACGAAGCCCTACACTACCTGCGCCGGGAAGATTTCGCTCCGCAGGCAGAGGCCGCCGAAGGGATGAACCTCATGACATTCGAGGGATACGCATTGGGATGGGCCAAACGCATCGGAAACCGGTTCAACAACCTCTACCCGAAATCCCAGATGATTCTGAACAAATAGGGCTCCGCGGACAAACGCCGCGCCGAGTCTCTGCGGGATACACTCCCGACGAACGGACGAAACCGATAGCGCCCCGGCAAACACGATACGCCGAAACAATACGGGCAGGAGTCCGTCGTTGCACATGGCCTCAACAACAGCAGATGCGGACGATTTCCGACCACCGCATACGCAACCGGTTCTCCCCGGCCGTTCCTACATTTTTTCGGTCAGTTTCCGGACTATCTTGAAATGGTTGAAGAACTCCTTGGCGATGACGCGCAGAACGGTATAGCCCGGTATGGCGAAAAAGCATCCCGACCACACCGGCGAAGTGGCCGGCCATGAGTATCACGATGAATATCTCCAGCGGATGGGCATTGACGCTGTTGGAGTAGAGGAGCGGCTGCAGCAGGAAGTTGTCTATCATCTGGGCCGCCAGAATGGTGATGGCCAGCGAGAGCACGATGAAGGTCATGGTCGTCCCGCCTCCCACGAAAGCCATGCTCACCAGCAGGCTTATCCCGAAGCCGAGCCACGGTCCCACGTAAGGAATCACGTTGAGCACCCCGACGATAAGTCCGATGAAGAAGGCGTTCTGGGGAAGGTATCCGCAGCATATCAGGGAGATGGAGACCATAAGCATCATGATGGTGGACTCGGCGAGTATCCCGATGAAATAGCGCGAGAGCAGCGATGAAGCGGAACTCAGCGCATGCTTCACGTTTCCTTCGTATTTAGTAGGCGTGACCGCGAGAATTATCCTCAGGAAAAGATTGTCATCCTTGAGAAAGAAGAACGTGATGAAAGTTATCGAAAAGAGCGCTATCACTGCATTCGCCACGCCCGACACAATGGAACCGAGGAAGTTCTGCAGTTTTTCGGGATTGAACAGCCGTTCCACCTGCGCCCCTATCGTATCGGAAATGGAGATGGTGGAGACGTTCAGCGAGAAATACTCCGCGAGGAAATTCTGCAGTTTGTGCAGCGGCTGCTCGAACGAGGCGAGAATGGTGGAGAAGTCCACCGATGCCAGTGCGGTAAGCTTGTCGAAAACGAGCGGGATGAAGATGGCGAACATGGCGACGCCCACCCCCACAGCAGAAGCAGCACCACAAGCGCGGCGAGCCAGTCGGGCACGGAGCGTCCCCGCACACGCACCCGCTTCATCAACTTCGCCAACGGAGTACCGATGATGGCCAATACGGCCGACACGATGATATAGCCGACTATATCGCGGAAATACCACACAAGCAACAGGCCCGCCAACGTGGCGAGCACACCGACCGCATACCTGGTCCAGTGCACCGTCGGCTTGCTCTCGTTCCCCGTACCGTTCATACTCCTATTCTCTGTGCAGTTTCGCAAGCGGCGTCTGTCCGCCCCGTACCCTGTCGCCCAGACCAACGAGCACTTCGCAGTCCAGCGGCAGGAAGATGTCTATCCGCGAACCGAACTTGATGAAGCCATACTTGGCGTTCTGTTCGGCCCGCTCGCCCACCTTCGCATAATTGACTATCCGGCGGGCCACCAGTCCGGCTATCTGCCGGAAGAGTATCCTCTCATGCCCCGTATCGACCACGGTCGTGGTACGTTCGTTCTCTTCGGACGACTTCGGATGCCATGCCACGAAAAAAGCGCCCCAGATGGTTGTTGCGATAGACTATCTCGCCCCCTACGGGATACCAGTTCGCATGTACGTTGGTGATGGACATGAAGACCGAAAGCTGCAGACAGCGCTCCTTCAGGTACTCCCCCTCGAAGACCTCTTCGATGACAACCACCTTTACCGTCGGCACTGGAGAATACCGTATCCGGGTCGCTCCGGTATTCGCGCCGCGTGGGTTCGCGGAAAAAGAGCGCCACGCAGACGCAGAGCCCGAAGAGCAGAACCGCCACTGCCCAGAAGAGCCATACGGGCATCCCGGCGTACTTCACGGCGAACGCCATGCCCACCGCAACGGCCGCGAAAACCGCGAACGTACACAAAACAATGGAATATCCCTCTCTGGCAAGTCTCATTGGCAAGGAATTTATTCGGTCTCTCCGCCGTTACCGGCCGCGGAGCCGCAGCACGCGCCCCCTTTCCGGGCACTAACCGGCAAAGATAGTAAAATATGCGAAAACAAACGGTACGGAGAAAATCAATGCATCGAAACGGTCCATAAACCCTCCGTGTCCGGGAATGATGGCCCCCGAATCCTTGACGCCCGCCGACCGCTTGAACATGGATTCGACCAGGTCGCCGAGCACGCCGCTGACCACGACCACAAGAGCGAGTCCGCCCCACCACACCATGTCTTCGCCGCGCAGCCAGCCGCACATCACACCGAAAGCAACGGCGAAAAGCAGTCCTCCTGCAAATCCCTCCCACGACTTCTTGGGCGACACCCGCTCGAACATCTTGTGTTTTCCGAACAGTACCCCCGTCAGGTAAGCGAATATGTCGTTCACCCACACCGTAAAGATATAACAGAGTATCGTCCATGCGTCGTAGCTTCCTCCGTAAAAAGCCACGAAGCACATCAGCGACATCGGCAATGCGGCATAGACGAGCCCCTCCGACCGCAACGGCGATATGTATGAAAGGTTCGGGCGGCCTGCGGCGGAGTTCGTACACGAATATCACATACAGCAACGGGAAGAAAATGGAGAGCCACACGACCGGCAGCGTACCGCGTGCCACAAGGAAACTCATCGCGACGGCCACGCCTCCTACGGCAACCGGATAGACACGGTCGACGGAAAGGCCCTTTTTCGCCGCCATACGGTAGAATTCCCAGAGGCTGCCTACGCATATCGTCAGCATCAGTGCCGCAAAACCGTACTCCGATACGGAGACCGCACCCACGACGACCAGCAACAGCACCGCTCCGCTCAGCGTCCTCACCGCCAATTCCTTACCAAACTTCGCCATACATTACAGCTTTGCGGGCCGTCCGGCCGTCCCGATTCGGCGCCCCGGCATGCGACAACCCCGCATAACAGGGACAAAAATATGGAATAATTCCGAACCGCCTAAATCACAATCCGAAAATACGCTTTTTTCCGCCGACGGGCAAACCGGCAGTGCAGAATCTCCATGCAGACTGCCGTACCGTATCCCGTATCCGACACATGCAAAAACCGTGCGGGCGGGAATGGTCGTTCCCGCCCGCACGTCAGGCGAATCCGTGCTTTACGTACAACCTCCGGTCAGGACGCAGGCTGCGGCGTAGGCGTCGATGCCACCTTCAGCTCCAGTGCGCCTGTGCGCGTCCCCGTTATCCGATAACCCGCATCATCCACAAAAATCGAAAGTCAGCGTATACGCTTCGCCGTTCCTTGCCACCGTCACGGTACCTTCGACTATCGGTGCGGAACCGACATACTCATCCTCGACGAGCCGGTAATACCAACTGCCGTTCGGATTTATGACGCTGTTGGATTCGGAGCCGGCAAGTACCGTGAACGGTTCCCTCGAGTTCTCGTCGTAGATGTCCTCCATCACCACCCGGTAGGTACCTTCCGGCAACCAATATTCGTTGTCGTCGTTAAAATAGATGACCGAAGAACGTATCGTCATCTCCAGCCGCGACCCGCTGCCGTAATACCCGACCGAATAGGGCCAACTGACCTTCACATACTCCAAATCGGCCCCCCACAACGACATGTACCAGGTGGTCGTCCTGAAATCGGTCCAGTCATCGACGGGTATGACGCTCAGATTGCCGCCCCCGCCGGGGAGGTCCTCCATGACCGCGTCCCCGGTCAGGTCGCTCAGGAACTCCCGGCCGGCCTCCTGTGTCACCGCGACGGCGATATCGGGAACGTCGTCCTGGCCGGAGGTAACGACCACATACCCCGACCGCTCCTCAAGCGTGGCATTCGTCTCCACGTTCACGATGAAATAAGAGTCTCTTTCGGATACGATGGAAATCCATTCCACCGGATTGCCGGACGTATCCGGAGTATCGGACGTCACTACCTTCCAGTCTACGGCAACGGCAGCGACATTCACCGTCTGTCCCAGCATTTCCGCCCTGCTGCCGAACTGCAGTTCACGTACATCCACACCGAGCGAGGGCTGAAGAACCCGTCCCTCCTGCACCACCTTCACCGCTTTGGGGCCGACCCCCGCGACATCCGCAGAGATGACGACACTCCCCGAGCGCGGTTCGGTTGCCGGATTGTCGGCCACCGTCACGACGGCCGTTCCCTCTTTCCGGACCACCGTCACCCAACTCCGGCATGCCTCGTCCGCGGCGACCGTCCACTCGAGCGTTCCCCGCCGACCGTCACGGCAATCTCCTGCGCCGGCGCATCCTCTCCTGCAAAGGACAGCGAGGCGGGTTCCACCGACAGTGTATAACTGCTGCCGGACTGAACGACCGTTATCCGTTTCGGTTCGAGGTCGGGAGAGGCCGGTACGAGGGTCACGGCTCCGCTGCGGGACTCCACCCCCGAATTGTCGGCCACCGCAACGGCAACCCCGCCCGTTCTCTTTTCGACGGAAATCCAGGCCCTCGACTCGTCGCGCATGGTGCAGTCCCAATCCACATTGGAGGTCACGGCAACGGTCTGCACCGCCGCACCCGCGGCCTCGAACTCAAGGTTCGTCGTTTCGAGCTTCAAGAAAGCCCGTTCCAGCTCCTGCTCCCCGCACGCGACGGAAAGCACGCCAAACACTGCAAAGAACAGCAATTCCCATACTCTTTTCATAACATAGAAGTTTTGGTTATCATGTATCTGTCGCAAGATAGCACAAGGGCGCAAAAAAATGCAACAACATATTATATAGCAATACTTTACACCGCAGACTCCTCAGCCGGAGACAAAAGAAGGGAGGGAACCGCTGTTCCCTCCCTTGACCGGCTCCTGTTTGCGGAGCCCTCTTTCCGAACCGTCCGCCGGGACGGTATATGAACATCAGGCCGTCACTTCTCCGGCTTCTCTCCCCAATCGGGTGCGGCACCCGGCTCGGCGACAGTTTCCCCGCCGAATGCCAGTTCGGCATCGGTCACCGACACGGGGTCGGAATCGGCCGCTCCGGCAGCCGCTGCCGCCTCCGCCTGCTCCCGTTTGATATCCTTGATACGCTTGCCGAAGATGCGTTCGAGGTCTTCGGAGAAGACCACTTCCTTCTCCAGCAACAGCTCGGCCAACTGCGTAAATCCGTCTCTGTGTTCGCGAAGCACCTTCGTGGCGAGCGCAAAGGCATCGTCGAGCAGCCGTTTCACCTCCTTGTCGATAAGTTCGGCCGTCTGCTCGCTGTAAGGTTTGGTCAGCGCCATCTCTCCCTGTCCCGACGAGTCGTAATAGCTCATGTTGCCCACCTTATCGCTCATACCAAGATAGGCCACCATCGAATAAGCCTTTTTCGTCGCCACCTCCAGGTCGTTCAGCGCTCCCGAACCGAGCGTGTCGAAGACGAGCTTCTCGGCGGCCCGTCCGCCGAGGGTGGAGGCGATATCGTCCATTATCTGTTCCCGCGTGGTCACCTGCCGCTCTTCGGGCAGATACCATGCGGCACCGAGCGCCCGACCGCGCGGGATGATGGTCACCTTGATGAGCGGATTGGCGTATTCGAGTATCCAGCTCACGGTGGCGTGTCCGGCTTCGTGGTAGGCGATGAGCCGCTTCTCCTCCGGCGTGATTATCATGTTCCTGCGCTCCAGGCCGCCCACGATTCGGTCGATGGCGCTGAGGAAATCCTCGCGTTCGACGAACTTCTTGTCGTGCCGTGCTGCGATAAGGGCCGCCTCGTTGCAGACATTGGCGATATCGGCACCGGAGAAACCCGGCGTCTGCTTGGCGAGAAAATCACGGTCGAGATTGGGGTCGAGTTTGATGTTGCGCAAGTGCACGTCGAATATCTCCGCCCGCTCCTTGACGTCGGGCAGTCCGACCTCTATCTGCCGGTCGAAACGCCCCCGCACGCATGAGCGCCTTGTCGAGAATGTCGGCCCGGTTCGTGGCGGCAAGAATGATGACACCCGAATTGGTACCGAAACCGTCCATCTCCGTCAGGAGCTGGTTGAGCGTATTCTCGCGTTCGTCGTTGCTGGAGAAGCCGGCATTCTTGCTGCGGCACGTCCCACGGCATCTATTTCGTCGATGAAGACGATGCAGGGCGCCTTCTCCTTGGCCTGGCGGAAGAGGTCGCGCACGCGCGATGCCCCCCACCCCGACGAACATCTCCACGAAATCCGAACCGCTCATGGTAAAGAACGGCACATTAGCCTCACCGGCCACCGCCTTGGCAAGCAAGGTCTTACCCGTTCCGGGAGGGCCGACGAGCAGCGCTCCCTTCGGTATCTTTCCGCCGAGTTCGCGGTACTTCTGCGGATTGCGCAGGAAGTCCACAATCTCCATGATTTCCACCTTCGCTTCCTCCAGTCCGGCCACATCCTTGAAAGTCACACGGTCCTTGTTGTTGGCATCGAACACCTGCGCCTTCGCCTTGCCTACATTGAAAACGCCCCCCTGACCGCCTGCGGCATTCTTCGAAGCATTGCGCATCATGACAATGAAGAAGACCATCAGCAGGATAAAGGGGAGGAAACCGAGCACATCGAGCCAGATGTTGTGCTTCGTTTCATACGTAAGCAGCACAGCCTGCCCGTACTGCTCCTCGGCTCTGTCCAGGTCCTGCCGGAAGGTAGCCACATCGCCTATATTGAAGACGAACTGCGTTCCGCGGCGCGGAATGTTCTTGTATTCGGGCCGGGCGGCATACTTCTCCACTGCTTCGCTGCGGAGCCGGACGTTGGCCTGCTCCTTGTTCACCACCTCGATGCTTTCGACATCTCCGTCGGCTATCATCTGCTCCACGGTGTTCCAATTGGTCTTCACGGGCGATTCGCTGCCTCCCAGCCACGACCACCCGATGATGAGCAGGAACAACAGCCCGTATATCCACATGCCGTAGCCCATCGGCCGTATCTGGGGGCGCCGGCCCCCGCTGTTCTTATTGTTCTGGTTTTTGGATGCCATCTCTACATTTACGTTCTGCAATATTGATGCGGCATGCGCCCGACGCTCATGCCGCGAAACATTAACGCGTTTATCCGCATTTTATTACTCCCACTCGCCGTAGCGCACCGAGGGGCGTCGGCCCAAAGCTCCTCCAGCCGGTAGAACTCGCGGGCCTGCGTCTGGAAAACATGAACCATGATATCCACATAATCCACTACCACCCAGATGGCGTTCTGCATGCCCTCCGTCCTGCGCGGCCGCTGGCCGAGCGTTTCGAATACCTTCTCCTCGATGCCGTCCGCAATGGCGGCCACCTGCGTGGTGGATTCCGCACTGCATACCACGAAGGCATCGGCCACCGCTCCGTCGAACCCTCTCAGGTCGAGCGACAGGATGTTCTTTCCCTTCTTGTCCTCTATCGCCGAAACTATCGTTCCCAACAATTCATCCATACAGTCCTAATAATATAATGTATTACACAGGGCGCCGGCAAATGTACATCTTTTTTTGTCACAATCCGGCCGACCGCACCCACGGCCGCGGCGGCAGCCCGGTCCTTTCACTCCCGGCAGCGCCTCCCACAGCGGCCACCGACTCCCCAAGCACCTTGACGATGGAGTCCTTCACATAAGTACGGCGGACGGCCACCGCTATCTTGCGCGACACGGCCCCTTTGGCAAGCGGCTTCACCTGCGCGGCATGCTCCTGCGGCACGTACGGCACCGCCATCTCCGGAATGATGGTCATGAACTCCGTATTGTCCACTATCCGCATCAGCGTTTCGAGCGAACCGCTCTCGAAGTAGTACGAGGCATGCGCCCCGCCCTTCGAAGGACAGAGGTCGAGTATCTGGTCGCGAAAACAGTGCCCCTCCGAAAGCAGAAGCATCTCTTTCAAGTCGAGGTCCTCGAGCCGGATGTTGGAGCGCTCGAAGAGCCTGTGTCCCGGCGAAAGGTAAGCATAGAACCTGTCATCGAAGATGCAATCCTCGGTAATACCCTCCGGACAGGTACCGCCCGCAAGAATGGCGGCGTCTATTTCGTCGTGTTCCATCGCCTGGACTATCTGCGGAGTTATCATCTCCTTGATTTCGAGGTGTACGTCGGGACAGCGTCCGGCAAAATCCTGTACCATCCGCGGCAGCAGATAGGGCGCCACGGTCGGTATTACGCCCAGCCGCAGCACGCCCGACACGGTTCCCTTGAGCACGGCCACGTCCTCATAGACCGAATTGAACATCTTCACGACATCCCGGGCCCGTTCGGCGACCACCTCTCCAGCCTGCGTCAATATGACCGGTTTTTTCGACCTGTCGAGCAGCACCACGCCGAGCTCCTCCTCGAGGTTCTTTATCTGCATGCTCAGCGACGGCTGAGTGACGAAACTCCTTTCGGCCGCAAGCGAAAAGCTGCCGAAATTCACCACCGCAAGCTGATATTCCAACTGTACAATCGTCATCTCAGAATCTATACCGAATCACAAAAGTATAAAAAATAACTATACGGCAAAACATCCCTTTCCCGAACGGCCGGCATCCTCTCCCCCTCCGCTCTCCGGCTTTCCGCTTCCGGCCGAGGTTCCGATGCCCGCCGTCGGCCCCACAGGACGTCTTTCAGGGGACAAGTCCCGTTTCGGCGAACATCTTCCCGTAAACGGCCGCCTTTTCGGCCAACGGTTTGGGATAGGCCCGCGATGTGGAGGGCATACGGTAAAAGCGTACCATGCGGCCCGAAAATTCGAATTCGGAAAAACAGCCCACCGCGGGAGGTTCGCACCCTGCGACTGCAGCCAACGTGTCGGCCGCCTTCTGTCCCGTAGCCGCCACGGCCCGACACGCCGGCAGCCTTTCCAGCATACCGGCCAGGTCGAACGGACGCACCACCTCAAGAAACCTGTCCGACGCATTGCCGCGGGCCCGGACCACTTCGGCCGCAGTATCGGAAAGGGCGATTCCCCGCTCCCGACAGAACGTCTCCACCGCTTCCCGGTCGAAATGCCGTCCGTCCGGAGCGACGAACCGCTCACGGTCGCCGTAAAACACCAATCCCATCACACGCCACATGTCGTTCTGGAAATTGGGATAGTAGAACTCCATCGACCAGCGCGAACGGGCAGGCGGAAAACTGCCGAGCATCAACAGCCGTGCCCCCTCCGGCAGAAAAGGTTCGAGGGGGTGCGCTTCGGTCATCCGCCCGCTGGCGGCCTCTTTCCCGTCATTAACCATATGATTAAAACTCTCCTTGTTCTTTGTCGGCATCCTTCGCGCTGCAAAAAGAACGAACGACAGCCGGCCAGCTTTTCCGCCGGGCCACGAACCGACGTTTCCGACGAAAGATATCCTACCGGGAGGCAATGTACGCATCTCCTCCCGGCAGGATACCGCGCCGGTGCCCGGCGAATCCCGGTGCTCCGCGGACGGATACCGGAAAATCTACTTCACCTCCTCAAGGATACGGCGGGCCACCGTACCGGTCACGTTATGCCCCTCGCCGAATGCCACGCCCCGCTCATTGAAGCGGCGCTCGATTTCGCATATCGTATCCTCCCCTATCCCGACTTCGTGGAGCCGCGTCTGCAACCCCAGCGAACGGAGAAACCGCTCGGTAGCGTCGATGGTCCGCGTAGCGCGCTCCTCGTCGCTGCCCTCCGTGATACCCCATACGCGCTCGCCGTACTGGAGTATCTTCGCCATCTTCTGGTCACGCAGTACCTTCAGCAGGCCGGGGAAGACGATGGCGAGCGTATGTCCGTGCGTCAGGCCGTTGATGGCCGTCAGCTCGTGCCCGATTTGGTGCGTCGCCCAATCCTCCGTAACCCCCATGGCGATAAACCCGTTGAGTCCCATGGTGGCGCACAGCATGTAATCGGCCATGGTGTCGTAATCGTGCGGCTCTTCCAGTACCCTGGGAGCTATCTCCACCAACGTCTGGAGAATACCCTCGCTCCAACGGTCCATCAGCGGCGACTGCCCCGTCACGGTCATATACTGCTCCATGACATGGATGAAAGTATCCGCCATGCCGGCCGCCCGCTGGTATTTCGGCAGCGAGAAAGTGGTCTGCGGGTCGAGTATCGAAAAACGGGGATAATCCACCTTCATACCGTACTTCTCTTTCGTCTCGATGCTCGATATGACGGCGTTGCGGTTCATCTCCGACGCCGTAGCAGGTAGTGTCATCACATCGCCGAACGGCAGGATTTCCCCGATGAGGCTGCCGTCGCGCACCAAATCCCAGGCATCGCCGTCGTAACGCACGGCGGCCGCTATCAGTTTCGTCCGTCGAGTACGGAACCGCCTCCGACCGAGAGCAGAAAATCCACCCCCTCGCGCTTGCACTGTGCGACCGCCTTGCGGAGCGTCTCTATTTTGGGATTGGGTTCGATGCCCCAGAACTCGATGTAGTCGCGGCCGGCCAATGCCGCCGTGACCTGTTCGTACACACCGTTCTTCTTCACGCTTCCGCCGCCGAAGGTCACCATGATTTTCACTCCAACAGGTATCTCTGTCGCGAGGCGGGCTATCATCCCCTTGCCGAATATCAGTTTGGTCGGGTTCTGAAAAATGAAGTTCTCCATGCTTTTTCTCCTAAATTAATTACGGTTACTCCCTGACATATACCTTTTCTATGGCACAAATATAGAGATAATGGAAATCTTTTTCAGGATACCACGCGTCTATCAGCTCCTTCTCCAGAAATTCCGCGGGTCCGAACCGGTCGCGGTACATCTTGCGGCACTCCAGCACGATTTCGGCACCGCCGATGCAGGGCGTTCCGGCCGGCGTATATTCCACGGTCAGTCCCGCCCGGGCAATCTTCTCCTCTGTACGTCCGCTGTGCGCCCCCGCAGTAAGCCAGCGCCCGGCGGTACTCCTCCCCCCATGAATGACAGGGTAAGCCGCGGCTCGGCATCCACGAACTCCCTCGTATAACGCTGCGGCCTGATGTAAACGGTCGCAGCCGGCTGCCCCCCATATCACACCGATACCGCCCCAGCTGGCCGTCATGGTATTGCACTGCTCCCCGCTGCCGGCCGTAACGAGCATCCACTGCCGGCCTATCATTTCAATTACATTACCGGGCATCCTATCGGCCGGTATCTCCTTATAACCTTTCATAATTCCGCCTTTTTTAATCGATACGGCGACCGGGCACCCGTCCGTTCGAACCGTTCCGCCGCATGTCGTCGGGACTCCGGCCATTGACAGAACGCTTTCCCGCCGGTACGACATACACGCGCCGCCGTTTTTTTGTCTGAAAACGAATTTTCACGGGCAAACAGCTTGCCGTACCCGCTTCCGTACCGCATTTAATTGCCTATTCAAAGATAAACCATTTACACTCTGCGGGAAGCGCTCTCACCGATTTTTTTTTTGAAAATATTTGCACCTAACGCTTTTTTTACCTATCTTTGCACCGCGAAAGTTTCAGACGACCTTTCCACGGCCCATTCGTCTATCGGCTAGGACGCAAGATTTTCATTCTTGAAAGAGGAGTTCGATTCTCCTATGGGCTACAAAGTTAAAAACAGCAACAAGACATGGCAAATCATAAATCGTCACAAAAGAGGATTCGTCAGACCGAAGCGCACAGGCTTCAGAACAGATATTATCACAAGACAACCCGCAATGCCGTGAAGGCACTGCGCAACACGACGGACAAGGCCGCTGCCGAAGCACTCCTGCCGAAAGTAAGCGCCATGCTCGACAAGCTCGCCAAGAGGAATGTCATCCATGCCAACAAGGCCGGCAACCTCAAAAGCAGCATCCAGAAGCACGTAAACGCATTGTAAGCCGCAGAGGCCGCACGCCGTATGCGCAAAAATACAGGGTATGCAACATTGCATACCCTTTTTGCATTATGGCTACCCCGCCCTTCCGGAACGGCCCATACCGACCGCCATTTGCATATCCGTAACCTTCCACGATACGCTGCACCGTCCGCCTTCGCGGCGCGAAGGCACTGTTTCTGCCGGTCGCAACCGTTTTCGGACGAAGAGCCGGGTCACTCCCTGCCGTCTGCGAAGCCGTAGAGCATGGCTATCTCGGCAGGCCACCGCTCCTCCACGGGGTTTCGAGTATCAGCGGCATACCGTCGAAACGGGAATCGGCCGCAATATAGCGGAACGCTTCGAGCCCTATCGTACCCTCGCCCAACGGCGCATGGCGGTCCACACGGCTGCCGAGCGGCTTCATGGCATCGTTGAGGTGCATGCCTCTCAGGTATTTCATTGGAACCGTCCGGTCGAGCAGCGCGAACGTGGCGTCGCAAGCCGCGGCGGACGAGAGGTCGTACCCGGCTGCAAAAGCATGGCAGGTGTCGATACAATACCCCACCCGCGACTTATCCTCCACCCGGTCGATGATATAGGCAAGGTGCCCGAAATCAAAGCCGACATTGGAACCCTGTCCGGCGGTATTCTCTATGACGGCCGTCACTCCTTCCGTCTGCTCCAACGCGATATTGATACTCTCGGCTACCCGGTCAAGACACTCCTCCACGGTTATCTGTCCCAGATGACTGCCGGGGGTGGAAGTTGAGCCGGTCGAGGCCGAGCTGGCCGCAGCGACGCATCTCGTCAACGAAAGCCTCCCGCGACTTCTGCAATTCGTCTTTTCCCGGATGTCCGAGATTTATCAGGTAACTGTCATGGGGCAGTATCGCCTGCGGAAGATAGCCGTTCTCGCGGCAGGCCCGGCGAAAAGCCTCGATGGTTTCCGGTTCGAGAGGGGCCGCACGCCACTGGCGCTGGTTCTGGTAAAGAGGGCGAAACCTCCCGCCCCTATTCCATGGGCATTCACGGGAGCGTTCTGTACGCCGCCCCCGAAGCGCTCACATGTGCTCCGAAATACTTTTTCATTCCGTTTTCCATTCTACGGCAAATATAACACAATCCGGCGAACCGCAGACCGTCGGCCCGGCAGAAGTGTATGCTTTCAGCGAAAGGCACATACCGTTCAATGCTTTTTTGTACATTTGCATCACGAGAAAACCGCGCATGGCGATGAAAACAGGTCCGCCGATAAATACATTGCTGAAAGCCCTCTGCATAACCGCGTGCTGCACCATGTTGGGAACGGGCACCTGCCATGCGCAGTTCACTATCCGAAAATCCGCGGCCGAAACCCAGGAACCTCCCAGGGTCTTCGACCGGCTTCCTGCCGTACAGCCCCGGAATGACTATTTCGACCCCGCGGCCGAACGGGCAAAACGGCTCAAACTTCGCAAAGAACGCAATACAATAGAGTTCAATGCCTCGCTCGAAACCTCACTGCAACAGTTCGAACACTGGACGGGCAGCGGGAGCAACAACTTCTATGCACTCGCCAACATCTTTTTCCGGCATCAATACAAAAAAGAGAAGCTATCGATAGACTACCGGGCGGACGCCACCTACGGCATGAACTTCATCGACGACGCCTTTTTCAAGAACAAGGACGAATTCAAAATCAACTGGCAGCTGGGCTGGGAGATGCACCGCAACTGGTCTTACTCCGCCTCGATAAATATCCGCAGCCAGTTCTCGCAGGGATACAAGTCGCGCACGGAACACATCCTCGTCTCGGACTTCATGTCGCCCGGCTATTTCGACATCGCCGCGGGTTTCACCTACGCCAAGGCGGGCAGTCCCTTCAAGATAACGCTCTCGCCCCTGGGCGGCAACATCGTCACCGTACTCAACGACATGCTTCCCGGAAGACGGCCGCTACGGCGTACCTGTCGGCGAACGGGTCACCGGAAAACTCGGTTACTCGGCCGATGTCTTCTTCGACCGGGCGTTCGGAAAGAAGGAGTGGCTACGCTACCGCTCCGACCTCTATTTCTTTCTCCCCTACACCGAACCGGACAATCCCACGGTCAGATGGGAGAACACGTTCGAGATAAGGATAACCAAATTCATCTCCACCAAACTTTACGGACAGCTCTACTACCGCAAGGAGGACAGTACGGCACTCCAGTACCAATACTCGTTCATGATAGGGCTGAAATACGTATTCAGGAACAAATAACCGTTCCGGCGGCAACCGGACGAAAACCGAAAGCAAACCATGGAAAAGAATTCGAAAGGCAGCATACTCACCCCCATTCTCCTGTCGGCAGCGCTCGTACTAGGCGTGGTGATAGGTCTCTTCGCCGGCCGCAACAGCGTGGACAGGAGGCTGCGCAATCTGGCCGGCGAACTCGATTCGCCGGGCGGCAAGATAAGTTACGCCCTCTCGCTGATAGACCGCTACTACGTGGACCCGGTAAGTACCGACTCGCTCGTGGAGGCGCTGATGCCCGACCTCATGTGGTACCTCGACCCCCACTCGGTCTATATCCCCGCCTCGGAACTGGCCGAGGTAAACATGCCGCTCGAAGGGGAATTCGACGGCATAGGCATCACGTTCAACATGTCCACCGATACCATCATCGTACTGAATGTCATTCCGCAGGGGCCGAGCCAGAAGGCGGGCGTACAGAACGGCGACCGGATAATCCGCATCGACGACTCGCTCGTGGCCGGACGGAAACTTCCGATGGACGACGTGATGAAGATGCTGCGCGGACCGCGCGGTACGCAGGTAACGGTATCCGTCCAGCGCAAGGGAATAGACGACCTCGTTCCCATCGCCATCGTGCGCGACAAGATACCGGTGAAAAGCGTGGATGCCGCCTACATGCTCACTCCCGACATCGGTTTCCTGCGCATCACCACCTTCTCGCAGTACACCCACGACGAAATGGTACGCGCCCTCGGCGAACTCCGCCGGGAAGGGATGCGCAAACTGATAATCGACCTGCGCGGCAATACGGGCGGTTACCTCGGACAACCCATCCGCATGGCGAACGAATTCCTCGCCGACGGCAGGCTCATCGTCTATACGGAAGACCGCAACGGCGACCGGATGGAGGAGTACAGCGACGGGAAAGGGGGCTATCAGGATGTAGAGTTGGCCGTGCTCATCGACGAGAACAGCGCCTCCTCGAGCGAGATATTCGCCGGGGCTCTGCAGGACAACGACCGCGCCACGATAATCGGCCGCCGCTCCTACGGAAAGGGGCTCGTCCAGCAACAGATACCATTTACGGACGGTTCGGCCATCCGGCTGACCACGGCCCGCTACTACACGCCCACGGGCCGCTCCATCCAGAAGCCTTATACATCCGCCGACAGCACGTACGGATACGACATCTACAATCGTTACCTGCACAACGAACTTTTCTCGGCAGACAGCATCCACTTCGACGACAGTCTGAAGTTCGTGACGCCCGGCGGCAAGACGGTCTACGGCGGCGGGGGCATCATGCCCGACCTTTTCGTTCCGCTCGACACCACGGAAATGACGCCCTATTACATGGAGGTAGCCGGACGAAACATCCTCTACCGCTATACCATGGAGTATGCCGACCGCAACCGGGAAAAGATTAATGCCGTAGAGAGCATCGCACAGCTCGACAGTCTGCTCGACGCCGACACGGAATGTTCGACGACTTCGTCCGTTATGCCGAACGCAACGGCGTGGCCCCCGACCGGCGCCAGATACGCCAATCCGAGCGGCTGCTCCGAGCTCTTCTACGAGCCTACATCGGGCGCAACACCCCGCTGGAGGAGACCGGATTCTACGCCAACTATTACGTAGTGGACGCACCGGTACTGAAAGCCCTCGAAGTGTTCGGCGAGCCGCACCGGGAGTAACCGCAGAGGATATCCAAGGAAAGCGGAGGAGGCCGATGCCTCCTCCGCTTTCCTTGGAAACCAGTCGCGGCCTGCCCGTCAGCCCGCTTGCCCGGCCACCTGTTCCATCATCCGTCGGATTTCTTCCTCATCGCCGAGGAAATAGTCGCGGCGCAGGCGCAATGCATCGTCGAATTCGAATACATAAGGAATCCCTGTCGGCAGATTGAGGTTCACGATATCCTCGTCGGATATTCCCTTCAGTATTTTCACTATCGCCCGGAGCGAATTGCCGTGGGCCGCCACCAGCACCTGGTCGTACCGGTCGAGCGAAGCGAGAATGCAGTTCTCCCAATAGGGTACGACACGCTCCACGGTATCCTCCAGCGATTCGGTACGCGGCAGCATCCCGGCCGGCACCTCGCTGTAACGGACATCGAACCGGGGATTGCGGGGGTCGTTGTCGGGGAGCGGGTCGGGTGCGACATCGTAACTGCGGCGCCACAGGAACACCTGTTCGCTGCCGTACTTGCGGGCCGTCTCCTTTTTATTGAGCCCCTGCAGGATACCGTAGTGCTTCTCGTTCAGCTGCCAGCTCTTCTCCACGGGAATCCAGTCGAGGTTCATCATATCGAGTGCATAATTGAGCGTCTTGACGGCGCGTTTCAGATAGGAGGTGAACGCCATTCCGAAACTGAGGCCGGCCTCGCTCATCATGCGGCCCGCCCTTTTGGCCTCTTCCACCCCGTTTTCCGTCAGGTCCACATCGGTCCAGCCCGTAAACCTGTTCTCCTTGTTCCAAACGCTCTCGCCGTGGCGGAGCAAAACTATCCTTTCATATTCGCTGCAATTCAAACCCCGGCCCGGAGACCGGAGCAAATCCCGTCAGAGAGTTGCATCTTTAATGCCACACGGAGAGGGCACGCCGAAAAAAAGTGCTAATTTTGTTCCTCGATGAGACAAACGACGAAAATCCGAATGTTGCCGGCCGTATGGGCGGCAACACTTCTGCTCTGCGGCTGTGCAGAGACTTCGACCGTCCGCCTCTCCGGTGAAGAGGCATATGTTCCCCGTCATGCGGAGGGCTATTCGATATACGCGACCGACGGAGCGTCCACCGTCATCGAAATCCGCAACCCGTGGCAGGGGGCGACAGCGTCCGGACCCAGCTCTTCGTCTCGCGCGGGAACGAACTTCCGCCCGAATGGTTCGACGGCGTAACGGTCGCAGCACCCGTGCAGCGGGCCGTATGCTTCTCCTCGACACACGTCGCCTTCCTCGACGCGCTGGATGCAACGGACGCCATACGGGGGCGTATCGGGGGCCGAATACATCTCCAACGAAAAGGTGCGCGAACGTTACCGGGAGGGTGACATACGCGACGTGGGATACGACACCAATGTCAATTACGAACTGCTGGCGAGCCTGCGGCCCGACATCGTATTCATCTACGGCGTAGGAGGAGAGAACACCGCCGTGACCGACAAATTCCGCGAACTGCACATCCCGTTCGTCTACATCGGAGAATATATGGAGACCACGCCGCTTGGCAAGGCGGAATGGCTCGTCCCCTTCGGCGAACTCACCGACCGAAGGGAGGAGGCCGCCGCACTCTTTACGGACATCGAGACACGGTACGATTCGCTGCGGATGCGGGCGACTGCCTTCGCCGAACGTCCCTCGGTCATGCTGAACGCCCCCTACCGCGACGTATGGTTCGTGCCGGGCGACCGGAGCTACATGGTACGGCTCATCGAGGATGCGGGCGGCCGCTACATTTTCGCCGGGGAGGAAAGTTCCGTCAGCCGGCCCATAAGCGGCGAAGCCGCCTATCTGGCCGCACGGCAGGCCGATGTCTGGCTGAATCCCAACCAGGCAGGGGAACATCGGCGAACTCAAGACACAGAATCCTAAATTCACCGACATCCGCTGCGTGGAACAGCGGCGCGTTTACAACTGTACGCGCAGGAAGACTCCGGGCGGAGGAAGCGACTTCTGGGAGTCGGGAGCGCTGCACGCCGACCGCGTACTGCGGGATATCATCCTCTGCCTGCACCCCGAAGCGGCCGTACCGGACGAAGAGGGCATGTATTACTTCGAACGGCTCGAATAGTCCCGTCAAGGCGCCCGGGAGGCCCTCGGCGCCCGTGTCAGGACAGAACGAACAGCGAAGCAACCACACTTACAGAACCGCACGGACATTGAAAAGGAGAACCGCCATACTGATGCCGGCCGTCACCATGCTGACGGTGCTGCTGCTGCTGGCCGACATGGCCGTCGGTTCCACATCCATTCCGCTGAAGGAGCTGTGGCGCAGCCTGACGGGAAACGGTTCGGACGAAAGTATCCGCTACATCATCCTGAATTTCCGTATTCCCAAAGCGGTGACGGCGCTCCTTTCGGGCGCAGCGCTCTCGGCCGTCGGACTGCAGATGCAGACCCTCTTCCGCAATCCGCTGGCAGGCCCCTATGTCCTCGGCGTCAGTTCCGGCGCAAGCCTCGGCGTGGCGCTCTTCACACTCGGCATGCCCCTGCTGGGCATCTCCGCCTCGTCGGTCTGGTGGGGAGGCATCGGCGCAGTAGGCGCCGCATGGGTGGCAGCAGCCACCATCCTGCTCATCATCATGGCCGTCACCACCCGCATCAAAGATATCATGGCGATACTCATCATGGGCATGATGTTCGGGAGCGCCGCCACCGCAATCGTCGAGATACTTCAATACATGAGCCCCGAAGGGGCCGTGAAATCCTATGTGGTATGGACGATGGGAAGCCTCGGAGGGGTGCTGCTCTCCGAACTGCGGATACTCGTCCCCGTCCTCGCCGCGGGACTCGCCCTCTCCGTATCGCTTATCAAGCCGCTCAACATGCTGCTGCTGGGCGAGAACTACGCCCGCACCATGGGACTCGACATCCGGGCCACGCGGCTCCGCATCTTCGCATCGACCATCCTCCTGGCCGGAACAGTGACCGCCTACTGCGGCCCCATCAGCTTTCTGGGTCTCGCCGTACCGCACATCGTCCGCATGGCCTTCCGGGAGGCCGACCACCTCATCCTCATGCCTGCCTCGATGGTCTGCGGCGGCGGCATCATGCTGCTGTGCGACCTGGCCTCGCAGCTGCCGTCCTCCGACATGACGCTGCCGATAAACACCGTTACCGCCTTCATCGGCATCCCCGTTGTCATCGCGGTGATATTCCGCACACGCAAAAACGCCTGAAGATGGAGTACGAAAGGATAAATACCGTACAGCTCCACGGCCTCACGCTCGGTTACCGCGACCGGGTGCTCTTCACGGATGCCGGCATCGGGTTCGGCTGGGGGGAGTTCACCGCCCTTATCGGTCGGAACGGTACGGGCAAAAGCACCCTGTTGCGCACCATCGCCGGGCTTTCCAGACCGCTGGCGGGCCACATCACCGTCAACGGACGACGGACGGACGAAATGTCGCGGCGCGAGATAGCGGCCACGATTGCCTTCGTCTCCACCGAGGAGGTGAAGGTGGAGAACCTGAAGGTATCGGACGTCGTAGCACTGGGCCGCGCCCCCTATACCAACTGGGTAGGTTCGCTGACCGAAAACGACCGAGCGAAGGTAACGCACGCGCTCGCGCTCGTCGGAATGCAAGAGTTCGCCGCCAAGGGCATCGACACGCTCAGCGACGGTGAGAGGCAACGGGTGATGATAGCACGCGCCCTCGCGCAAGACACCCCCATCATCCTGCTTGACGAACCGACCGCATTCCTCGACCTGCCCAACAAATACGAAATCGGCCTACTCCTGCGCCGCCTTGCCCACGATGAGGGAAAATGCATCGTCTTCTCGACGCACGACCTGGCCATCGCACTGGAACTGTGCGACACAATAGCCCTGCTCGAAGGCGGACGGTTCCATTACGGCACGACCGACATGCTCGTCGAAAGCGGCGACTTAGGCAGGCTGTTCCGGGACACCGCCCTGACATTCGACCCGGACACCCGCAGCGTCAGGCTCCGCGGCGAATAGCAAGCCTTCCTCGCCGGCCTGCCCCCCGGCGGGGTTTTCATATTTGCGGGGAAATCGCTACATTTGCAGGCTACGAAACAAACAACACGGATAAACCATGTTCGAGAACTTAACCGACAGGCTGGAGAGGTCTTTCAAGATACTGAAGGGCGAAGGACGGATTACCGAAATCAACGTTGCCGAAACGCTCAAGGAGATACGCCGCGGGCTCATCGACGCCGACGTGAACTATAAGGTAGCCAAGACCTTCACCGACGAGGTAAAGCAGAAGGCCCTCGGCGCCAACGTGCTGACCGCCGTCAAGCCGGGGGCAGATGATGACCAAGATAGTCCGTGACGAACTTGCCCTGCTCATGGGCGGTACGGCCTCGGACATCAATCTCGACGGCCGACCGGCCGTCATCCTCATCGCCGGCCTGCAGGGTTCCGGTAAGACCACCTTCTCCGGCAAGCTCGCCAACCTGCTGAAGAGCAAGCGAAGCCGCAGCGTCCTGCTCGTCGCGGGCGACGTCTACCGGCCTGCAGCCATCGAACAGCTGAAGATACTCGGCCAGCAGGTAGGCGTGGAGGTCTATACCAAAGAGGGCAACAAAAACCCGGTGGAGATAGCGGAGAACGCCATAAAATATGCCCGTGGCAAGAACATCAACACCGTCATCGTCGATACGGCCGGCCGCCTGGCGGTGGACGAAGCGATGATGGAGGAGATAGCGGCCGTCAAGAGAGCCGTCAAGCCTTCCGAGACCCTCTTCGTGGTGGATGCCATGACGGGACAGGATGCCGTGAACACTGCCAGAGAGTTCAACGAACGACTGGATTACGACGGCGTGGTGCTCACGAAGCTCGACGGCGACACCCGCGGCGGTGCAGCCATTTCCATCCGTGCGGTGGTCAACAAACCGCTGAAGTTCATCTCGTCGGGCGAAAAGATGGATGCCCTCCAAGTGTTCCATCCGGAACGCATGGCCGACCGTATTCTCGGTATGGGCGATATCGTGTCGTTCGTGGAACGCGCCCAGGAGCAGTACGACGAGGAGGATGCCCGCCGGCTGAAAAAAAGAAGATTGTCAAGAACCAGTTCGACTTCAACGATTTCCTCGACCAGATAGCCCAAATCAAGAAGATGGGCAACATGAAGGACCTGATGGGCATGATACCCGGTGTCGGCAAGGCCATCAGAGACATCGAGATTTCGGACGACATGTTCAAGCAGACCGAGGCCATCATCCACTCGATGACACCCGCCGAACGTAGCAATCCGGAAATCATCAACCCCAGCCGCAAGGAACGCATCGCCAAAGGGAGCGGAACGACGCTTGCCGAGGTAAACAAGCTGCTCAAACAGTTCGACCAGACGCGCAAGGTGATGAAGTCCGTCGCCACGATGAAGCCGGGTATGGCCAAAGGGCGCCGCAAGTAATCCGTACACGGAAGCCCGCCTGCCGCCGCACGGCGGAGTGCTGTACACACAACCCAACAGAACAATTCTCCATGGCGATATCGCCATGGAGAATTGTTCTATGAAGGCCGTTCCATCGGACCGCAGGCTTCCGGCGAAAACCGCCGTTTCCGTCAAAAACGCCTCCGCAGGTATCCTGAATCTGCGATAATTTGCTACTTTTGCCATAAAGGGAAGGGGCACGATGCCTTCCGTAAAAAGAGAGCCCATGCAATTGACGGAAGAAGAACTGTTGGTGGAATCGGATGAAGACCTCGAGATAGGGGCGTCGCTTTCGGTCGGTCTCGACGACCGCAACCGCATGGTCGTTCAACTGGAGTACGTGTATTACGACGACCATCGGAGAGACAACACCCTGTATGCCCTCCTTGACCAGGAGGAGACGACAACGCTGGCGGACAGGCTGCACGTTTCGACCGCCGAGCTGCCGGCAACGCTGCGCAAGCATTTCGACGACCATCCCGTCCTTCCGCCTCCCTCCTATGTGAAAGGCCAGTTCAAAGAGGTACTCGATTTCCTCATCGACTGCGGCGCCCGCTACCGTCTGTACGAGACATAACGGTCCCTTACCGGCCACACCCATTCGATATTCGCAATAACTATGACAGACAAAAAAGAACGACCCGCACACGACGCATACGACATCGTCCCGGCCAAAGCGGCCGACTATCCGATGCTGGTCGACATTTGGGAGGCATCGGTTCGGGCGACGCACACGTTCCTCGCCGAAGCAGACCTGCAACGGCTCCGCAGCCGACTCGCTACGGACTATTTTCCCGCCGTCGAACTCCACATGCTTCTCACCGACGGCCGACCTGTCGGATTCGCCGGCCTGTCGGGCGACAACCTCGAAATGCTCTTCGTACATCCCGACTTTTTCGGCCGCGGACTGGGACGGGCATTGCTCTCCTTCGCCATCCGCGAAAAGGGGGTGACACGAGTGGATGTCAATGAACAGAACAAACGGGCGGAGGGCTTCTACCGGGCACACGGCTTCCGCACGACCTCGCGCGACGAAACCGACGCCGACGGACTTCCCTACCCCATACTGCACATGGCCCTGCGGCAGTAGCCGCAGTCCCCGACCGCACACCCTCTGTTCTCCGGCGGCCGGCAAAGAGTTCCCGCCGCAACCGAAAAAAACGGATTCCGTGTACTCCGGTACATGCACCGTTACCGACACATATCCCCGAAGCCGCCCCTCCGGTCATTCCGGCACCGGACTGCAAACGGCAAAAACCCGCTCCGCCGTATCAATCTCCCGAAAATACGTTACCCTCTTCCGGTCTCCTGGTCGCACAAGGAGGACAACCCCGGCAATTAAACCGCTCGCCAACAGTATGTTCCATACATGAACCCGCATGGCACGACCGTTCCTTTCAAAAGAAAACTAAAAAATATAGTTTAAAAAACTAAACATATTAGTTGCACACAAAATTCTTTTAGTTATCTTTGTTCCATACGACCGGGAACACCCGGGCTACCGGATTTCGACCGCATGAATTCCGGGGACAGGCCATCCGCCGGATACCGCTCCCGGCAAACCGCAAAACGACGCACAACCATGGAAAAACTGACACGCAGAGAAGAAGAAATCATGACCCGTTTCTGGGAACGGGGTGCCCTGTTCGTCAAAGAGCTGCAAGAGCTTTATGCCGAACCAAAGCCCCATTTCAACACGCTCTCCACCATGGTACGGGGGCTCGAAGCCAAAGGGTTCCTCTCCCACCGCGCCTACGGCAATACCTATCAATACTACCCGCTCGTCACCGAGGAACAGTTCCGCAGCGGCACGCTCCGGGGCGTCATCAGCAAATACTTTCACGACTCCTATCTGAATGCCGTATCGACCCTCGTCCGCGAGGAGAAAATCTCCGTGGAAGAACTGCGGGAACTGATAGAAAGAATAGAAAAAAAGGGAAAGGAATAGCCATGCAAGCGTTTATTTGGTATCTGCTCAAGGTCGGCATTTGCCTTGCGGCATTCTGGCTGCTTTACAGGCTCCTCCTCAGCCGCGACACCTTCCACGGCCTCAACCGGGCGGTACTCCTCGCCTCGACGGTGCTCGCCTTCCTCATTCCGGCCGGATTCATCACCCTTCCCGCCGACACCCCCGGCCCCGAACCCTATACCGCCATCACCCCCATCGGAAACGAATTCCGAACCGACCGTATCCGAACGGCTCCGACACCCGAACCGCTCGCGGAGCCACAGGCGGCGGAACCGAACAGGCCCGTATCCGCCGAACACCGCCCGCTCCTCCCGACGCTCATCGCCTGCCTCTTCTGGAGCGGTGCGGCGGTCTCGCTGCTGCGCATGCTGGCCTCCGTCACCGAAATCCTCCGAACGGTACGCGCCGGCGAACGGACGCGCCTCGACAGGCATACCGTGCTCGTACATACAGCGGACCATACCGTACCGTTCAGCTGGATGCGCTACATCGTCCTCCCGCGCAGCGACTACGGGAACCACGAAGAACAGATTATAGCCCACGAACGGGCACACCTCCACCTCGGCCACTCCTGGGATTTGCTTCTGCTCGACGCGGCGGGATGTCTGCAATGGTTCAATCCCTTCATGCGGCTCCTGAGACGGGAGCTGCAGGACATACACGAATACGAAGCGGACCGCGCCGTACTGCGGGCCGGATTCAATCCGAAAGAATACCAAATGCTTCTGATAAAGAAGGCCGCCGGCGCTGGCCGCTATTCCGTTGCCGACGGCCTCGGTCACAGTAACCTCAAAAAAAGAATTACCATGATGCTCAAAAAGATTCCGAGTCACGCGCCCGCTGGAAAGTCCTCGCCATGCTGCCGCTCGCATGCCTCGCCCTCACCGCATTCGCCCAAAGGGAATGCGGCAAAGATAACATTATTTACACGGACGAATCCCATATCACCCTGGGTATCCATCCGCAGAAGGCACCGTATCGAAGCAACTCCATGTTCTTTTCAACGATAGCAAAACCCCTGCACGATACCTTTGCGCCGATTTAAGTTTCAACCGTTTCGCCGACATACACACGGCCACACTCACTGTGCGACCGACGAATTGGGCCGACCGGACCTACAACCCCAACCGTTTCTACATCGCCCTTGACCGAACAAGAGAACCGAAAGCGTACGACGATATCTTCGATATCGTCCGGGAATATGCGCCGGAACTCTATGCGACCATCCCGACCGAATATCTGCAATACCCCATCCCATCGGAACTGCGATTCAACAAAGGCTGGTACACCCTGCAGCTCCACATAGGAGGCGGAGATACCAAGAACACCCTGCAGCAATATAATAACATCATTACACTCGAATCCGAAGCCAAAGAGGACGGAAATCCGGCGCTGCAATACACCTACGTAACCATTCCTACCCAGACGATACGCATGGATACGGAAGGAAACTCCTATATCGACGATACACCTATCCCCTTCGCACAACTGGAGAACGCCTTGCTTACCCGGTTTGCCGAACAGGGAGTGCTTCTCTCCGACGAAGACGTTTTCTTTAACAACCTTTATGTTATCACCGACGATAAGACCCAATGGAAAGACTTTCTGCGCATCAAAACAGCCCTTGAAAAGGACAGCGACTACCTATGGTCTGTAGGACTCGCCGATGACATGAGTTTTTGGGGTGGAGTCAACCAGCATATCGAAACCTCTCCTTATCTATCGTATCCGCAAGCTTCTGGAATACACGTTCCCTATTATGCCTATTTCAACCCTCAAGGGTCGGTTGAAGCAGCACGCAATCACCTGATAGAAATAACAGTCACAGGCAACAACATTGCCGTGAACGGAAAAAAGAGCCGCCTTCAAAGACTCTCCCGAGACCTCATGCGGGAAGCGGAACGGAACGGCTTTCCGATGAGCGAAATGATGATAGGCATTTGGCCTGCCCACAATGCGGAAGTCGGCACGGTGCAGGCTGTCCGATACGAAGCGAGTCGCCTGACGCCCAAATACCTCGTACTGGTCGTCGAAGATTACGGCAAGGGCGGAGAAATCGTCCGGGTAAACGGCCAGTCCTGACCGTTCCCGCCGATATTCGGAACGACTTCAGTTTGTGTTGCCCCTTCAGGGAAGCGGTTTCCCGCATGACGCCGAGACGGCATATCGGAAACGAACGCCCCGGCGGATTGATACGGTCTGCCGGGACGTATTTGTCGGGACAACCGTACGGTCGGCGACACACCCGAAGAGTGCACGTACTTACCCGTTCCGCATCGGACCGACACGAAACACCGCACGGCAAGGAAATACGGACTCGGACCGCCGTACCGGCGACACGCAGTCCGTTCCGCATCGGCAAAACCTCCATGCAGGCACCGCAGGACAATCGTGCGGAACGACCGCATCGCTCCCGGCAAATGCAGGATTCGGCGCTACGAAAGCCTCCCATACCCCGTGCAGCTGAACCGATACGCGATACGCGTACCATCGGAACGCTACCGCAACCACAGTTGTTAACGGAACAACCCGGAACAATGACCGGAACGCAACAACGGCAGGCAAACGCTATATTCCGTGCGACAGCGGCGGCGGAACCGCACCCGAAAGGTCCGCTCCGCCCCACTCCTGCGCGATGTAATCGAGCGTGGCGTTGATTTCGTCCACATCGGTCAGCGTGACCAACTGCAGCCGGGTAGGCTTGAAATCGGGCAGTCCCTTGAAATAATTGGACAGATGGCGGCGCATCTCCAGCACTCCGACCCGTTCGCCTTTCACCTCGACCGATTTGGCCAAGTGCCGTTTGGCGATTTCCACCCGTTCGCAGACGGAGGGTTGCGGAAGCAGTTCGCCCGTATCGAGGTAGTGCCTTATCTCGCGGAATATCCACGGGCGGCCATAGGTGGCGCGGCCTATCATCACCCCGTCCACGCCGTAGCGGTCGAACGCCTCCGCCGCCCGCTGCGGCGAGTCGATGTCGCCGTTGCCTATGACGGGTATCTTCATCAGCGGATTGTTCTTCACGCGTCCTATCAGCGTCCAGTCCGCCTCCCCCGTGTACATCTGGGCCCGCGTGCGGCCGTGGATGGTGAGCGCGGCGATGCCCGCGTCCTGCAAACGCAGGGCTATCTCCCCCTCAATGTTCCTGTGCTCCTCGTCCCAGCCCAGACGCGTCTTCACCGTCACCGGTACCTTCACCGCCTCCACAATCCGCCGTGTCATCTCCACCATCAGCGGCACGTCGCGCATCATACCGCTCCCGGCTCCGCGGCCCGCTATCTTGCGGACAGGACAACCGAAATTGATGTCGATGACATCCGGACGGGCCGCCTCGGCGATGCGGGCCGATTCGACCATCGGTTCTATCAGATGACCGTAAATCTGTATTCCCACCGGACGCTCCCCGTCGCTGATATTGAGTTTCGCCACCGACTTCGCCCCTTCGCGCACGAGCCCGTCCGAGGAGATGAACTCCGTATAGACCATGTCCGCCCCGAAACCCTTGCACATGTAACGGAACGAGGGGTCGGTCACATCCTCCATCGGTGCGAGGAAGAGGGGCCGCTCGCGGAATTCTATCCCGGCTATCTTCATTTTCGCATGCTATTTACCGGTACAAAAGATAATCCGCTGGGCGGTAAAAAGGAAAAATGCGTATCTTTGTCTTTCAATCCGCCGCGACAGCGGACGAACAGATTTCCGACATGAACATAGAAAACTACATCGAACAGGCCGCCGCCCGCGCAGTGGAACGCCTCTACCCGCAGGCCGCCGGCGCCCCCATCCAGATACAGCGCACCCGCAGGGAGTTCGAGGGCGACTATACGCTCGTGGTATTCCCCCTGCTCAAGGCGAGCCGCAAGGCACCCGAAGCCACGGCAGCGGAGATTGGCGAGGCACTCGTTGCCGGCGACAACGGTATCGAATCGTACAACGTAGTCAAAGGCTTCCTGAACATGACGCTGCGCCGCAGCTTCTGGAATGAGAAAATTGCGGAAATCGCGTCGGACGACCACTTCGGATACGGAGAACCGACCGGCCGCACCGTCATGGTGGAATATTCATCGCCCAACACCAACAAGCCCCCTCCACTTGGGGCACATCCGCAACAACCTGCTCGGTTATTCGGTAGCGGAGATTCTCAAGGCCAACGGCAGCCGGGTCATCAAGGCCAACCTCGTGAACGACCGCGGCATCCACATCTGCAAAAGCATGCTGGCATGGCAGAAGTTCGGCGGCGGGGAAACGCCCGCCTCGAGCGGCATGAAAGGCGACCATCTGGTAGGAAAATACTACGTGGAGTTCGACCGCCACTACAAGGAGGAGGTCCGAGAGCTCGTCGCACAGGGCCAGAGCGAGGAAGAGGCGAAGCGCAATGCTCCCATCATGCGCGAGGCGCAGGAGATGCTGCGCCGCTGGGAGGCGAAAGAGCCGGAAACCTATGCCCTGTGGGAGACCATGAACGGCTGGGTGTACGACGGCTTCGACAAGACCTACGCCGCGCTGGGCATCGACTTCGACAAGACCTATTACGAATCGCAGACCTACCTGCTGGGCAAGGAGCTGGTGGAAGAGGGACTCCGCAAAGGGGTCTTCTACCGCCGTCCCGACAACTCGGTGTGGATCGACCTCACGGGCGACGGGCTGGACGAGAAGCTGCTGCTGCGCGGCGACGGAACGTCGGTCTACATGACGCAGGATCTGGGGACGGCCTACCGCCGTTTCGAGGACAACCGCCTCGACGAACTCATCTACGTGGTGGGCAACGAGCAGAATTACCACTTCCAGGTCCTCAAACTCGTACTGAAAAAGCTCGGCTACGAGGCATGGAGCGACCACATCTTCCACCTCTCCTACGGCATGGTGGAACTGCCCGAAGGAAAAATGAAGTCGCGCGAAGGAACGGTCGTGGATGCCGACGACCTGATTGAAGATATGGTATCGACCGCCATGGAGATGTCGCGCGAACTGGGCAAGCTGGACGACGCCACCCCCGAAGAGGCCGCCGACATCAGCCGCATGGTGGGACTCGGAGCACTCAAATACTTCATTCTCAAGGTTGACCCCAAGAAGACCATGCTTTTCGACCCGCGCGAATCCATCGACTTCAACGGCAATACAGGGCCTTTCATCCAATACACCCATGCACGCATCTGCTCGGTGCTGCGCAAGGCCGGAGAGGCCGGCATCGTCTATGCGAACGACCATGCCGACGTACCGCTCGTAGCAGAGGAGATTGAACTCATCAAGACGCTCGACGAATTCCCGGCCACTGTGCGGCAGGCGGGCGACACCTATTCGCCCTCGGTCATTGCCAACTATATCTACGACCTGGCCAAATCATACAACGGCTACTATCACGACCACTCCATCCTGCGCGAGGAGAACGAGGCCGTCCGTGCTTTTCGGCTTCGCCTGAGCTGCGAGGTGGCCCGCGTCATCCGGCGCGGCATGCGCCTGCTCGGCATCGAAGTCCCGGAAAGAATGTAAAACACAGATGCCGTCCGGAAAAAAGGCAGCCGGGGAACAGTTCCGTTGTTCCCCGGCTGCCTTTTTTCGGTTCCGGACACCGGATGTCCGTTTCCCATTCTTTATTGTGAAAAAGCCCTCTCGCGTCCTCCGGGAGACTCCGGCACGTCAGAATTCCCCGTTGAACGCCTTGGCCATCTGCTCGGCCATCTGGTCGAGTCCCTGCTGCAACTTGGACCCTATCATCATCTTCATCACCATGTTGAGCTTGGCATGCAGCACCAGCCGCATACGCGTATCGTAATCGCCCACCTGCTTGAGCTGTATCCAGAACGTAAAATCGAGCGGCGAACGTTCGTCGCCTGTCACCTTGACATAATCATTCGGTACCTTGTCCACCATCCGCAGACGCATCGTCATCCCCTTTACCTTGAATGAACAGCTCGTCTCGTCCGCCGTCCAATCCTCGACATGTCCCTGCACGACGGGGGTAAAATTGTTGAAGTCGCTGATTACCGAATAAATCTGCTCCGCCGGACGGCGTATCTGCTGTTGCCGGCTTTCGTATTTTTCCATAAAATTTGCAGTATTGCACTTTAATGCGTTATTTTGCAACAGATTAAAAGCCCATGCAGATAATCTGGTACGAAAATAAAGCATTGGTATTCAAATCGGGTGATGCCGAAGCGGACATTCCCTGCGTTCGCGGCAGCACAGGCTCCGACTTGAGCCCCGCAAATTTGCTGCAAAAATTCGACAATAACAACATCCTCTACGTATTGTCGGAGAACCCCCGACACGCCTTCGAAACTTTCCTCAGCCACACGGCCGTCGTGGAGGCCGCCGGCGGAGTCGTCGAAGACGGCACCGGGCGCATCCTCATGATGCGGCGACGCGGTTGGTTGGGGACCTTCCCAAAGGACACGTCGAAAAGGGAGAAAGCCATGAAGAGGCCGCCCTGCGCGAAGTGGCCGAAGAGACGGGGCTGCGGCAGGTGCGGCTGCTCGGTCCGCTGACGACGACCCGGCACTTTTACCGCATGCACGGACGCTGGGAGACGAAATGCACCTGGTGGTACGGGATGCGGTGCGAGGGAGACGAAACGCCCGTTCCGCAGACCGAGGAGGATATCACGGAAACGAGATGGATGCAGGGTACGGAGCTGTGGCAGGCGGTTGCCGGCAGCTACGGAACGATACGGGAGGTCTTCGACGCCTGGACAAAAAAGGAGTGACCCCCACCGGCGAACGGGACATGGGAAACAACCACAAAACGAACAACAAATACCAAGGGAAAATGAAATTCACAACGAAAACACTGGCGTTACTTATGGCAGCAGCGGTAACAGTATCCTGCTCGGGCGACGGTTCCCGCAAGAACCAAATCGTACCGCTCGACATCGACAGCAACATGACCGAAGCAGAAATCCGGGCGGGAATACTCACCCCGGAGGTCATGTGGAAAATGGGACGCGTGGGCGAGAGCGTACTGTCGCCCGACGGCAAGAGCGTGGTTTACAGCGTGACATGGTATAACATGCAGGAGAACCGCGGCCTGTCGCACCTCTATCTCATGCCCTCGGAGGGCGGCGAGCCCCAACAGCTCACCGTCGATGCGGTCTATGACCACTCGCCCCAGTGGAGTGCCGACGGCAAGACCATCTACTTCCTCAGCGACCGTACCGGCGAAGGTCAGATATGGGCCATCGGTACCAACGGCAAGAGGATACATCAGGTATCCGATATAAAAGGCGGCATCGAAGGATTCGGCATCGCCCCGAAAGGTGACCATTTTTATTACGTACAGAACGTACACGTAGCCGACATCGAATCGAAGGACGTCTATCCCGACCTCGACAAATCGAAGGGCCTCATCTACAACGACCTCATGACGCGCCACTGGGACTATTGGGACAGGGGTTACTACAAACACGTATTCGTCGGCAAATTCGACGGCAAGGAGGCCCATGCCGGCAAGGACATCATGCCCGGCGAAGCATGGGACGCACCGCTGGCCCCTACTTCGACATGAAGGAAATCTCGTGGAACAACGCCGGCACGCAGCTCGCCTACACCTGCAAGAAGATGACCGGTACGAAATACGCACAGTCCACCGATTCGGACATCTTCGTCTACGACGTGGCGAAAGGTACCGTCACCAACATCAACAAGGCAGGAACACCCGACGACCCGCGCCTGAAAATCGCCCCGGCTTTCCCCGGCTACGACAAATACCCCGTATTCTCGCCCGACGACCGTTACATCGCCTTCCAGAGCATGCGCCGTCCGGGCAACGAATCGGACAAGGACCGCCTCTTCGTATGGGACAGCACGGATGGTTCGTTCCGCGACCTGACCGAAGCCTTCGACTACAACTCCTACAATCTCGTATGGAAAGATAACGGCACCATCATCTTCCTTTCGCCCATCGAAGCCACCCGCCAGCTCTGCTCGGTGAATGTCGAGGGCATACCTGCCGTAGAGGTCATCACGCGCGGCGACCACGACATCACCGCCTTCACCTATTCCAACGGCGTATGCGTCGCGGAAAAGGTGAGCATCTCGCAGGGAACGGAGCTCTACCGCGTGGACAACGGCGCCCTCAACCAGCTGACCTTTGTGAACAAGCACATCTACGACAACGTGAAGATGGGCGAAGTACAGAAACGCTGGATAGCGACCACCGACGGCAAGAAGATGCTGACATGGGTGATACTTCCCCCCGACTTCGACCCGAACCAGAAGTACCCCCACCCTGCTCTATTGCCAGGGCGGCCCGCAGGACGTGGTGAGCCAGTTCTGGAGCTACCGCTGGAACTTCCAGCTCATGGCCGCCCAGGGATATGTGGTCGTAGCCCCGAACCGCCGCGGCGTACCTTCGTTCGGACAGGAGTGGCTCGACCAGATTTCGGGTGATTACAGCGGCCAGAACATCCGCGATTACCTCAGCGCCATCGACGACGTAGCCCGGGAACCGTGGGTACGACCGCGACCGTCTCGGATGCGTCGGCGCAAGCTACGGCGGTTACTCGGTATATTACCTCGCCGGGCAGCACGAAGGCCGGTTCAAGGCATTCATATCGCACTGCGGCATCTTCGACTTCGACAGCATGTACGGCCAGACCGAGGAGCTGTTCTTCATCAACCACGATTACGGCGGCCCCTACTGGGACAAGGAGAACGCCGTGGCACAGCGTTCCTACGCCCACTCGCCGCACCGCTTCGTACAGAACTGGGATACTCCTATCCTCATCATCACGGGCCTCAACGACTTCCGTATCCCCTATACCCAGAGCCTGGAGGCCTTCACGGGCGCACCCGGGTACAAGGCATACCGGCCCGCTTCGTAGCGTTCGAAAACGAAAACCAGCAGGTTTTCCAGCCCCAGAACTCGCTCGTATGGAACCGCGAATTCTTCGGCTGGCTCGACAAATACGTCAAGGGAGAGCAATAGAGCGCCTCGCGGTCAAAGCCGCAGGACTGATTCCGGAGCGGGCGGACCATAAGGTCCGCCCGCTCTTTTTCCGTCTCCGGAGAGTGTTCCGGAGGGCCCGACGGCCCCCTATTGGTAAGCCGCAAAAAATCGCTAACTTTGCGGCGCGGAAAACCGCTTTCCGCAAAGGCGGTACCGCATACGAGAAACGGACATGGCAGACAACAACATACTGAACAGGCTCGACGGCCTGAAACTGAAATTCGAGGAGATAGGGCAGCAGATGACCGACCCCGAAGTGATAGGCGACATGAAGAAATTCGTGCAGCTCAACAAGGAGTACAAGGAGCTGAAGCCCATCATCGAGACGAGCGAACGGTACCGCACGGCGGTGAACAACCTGCGCGAGGCGAAGGACATCCTCGCCAACGAAAAGGATGAAGACCTGCGCGAAATGGCCCGCGAGGAGGTGGCGGAACTCGAACCCGCCATCGACCGGCTCGAAGAGGAAATCAAACTGCTGCTCATTCCCAAAGACCCGCAGGACGAGAAGAACGCTATCGTGGAGATACGCGGCGGCACGGGAGGCGACGAGGCGGCCCTCTTCGCCGGCGACTTGCTGCGCATGTACACCAAATATGCGGAAAGCAAAGGCTGGAAATACGAGATAAACAGCGCTTCGGAGGGAAGTTCGGGCGGCTACAAGGAGGTGGTGATGAAGGTCACGGGACAGAACGTCTACGGAACGCTCAAGTACGAATCGGGCGTGCACCGCGTGCAGCGCGTGCCGCAGACCGAGACGCAGGGCCGCGTGCACACCTCGGCCGCATCGGTAGCGGTGCTGCCGGAGGCGGAGGAGTTCGACATCGAGCTGAACATGAACGACATCCGCAAGGATACGTTCTGCTCGTCGGGCCCCGGCGGCCAGTCGGTCAATACGACCTACTCGGCCATCCGCCTGACGCACATCCCGACGGGAATCGTCGTACAGTGCCAGGACCAGAAGTCGCAGCTCAAGAACTTCGACAAGGCCCTCGAAGAGCTGCGCACGCGCATCTTCAACCTCGAATACCAGAAGTATCTCGACGAGATAGCAGGCAAGCGCAAAACGATGGTTTCGACGGGTGACCGAAGTGTCAAGATACGCACCTACAACTACCCGCAGGGCCGCGTCACCGACCACCGCATCAACTATACGATATACAACCTCTCGTCGTTCATGGACGGCGACATACAGGATGTCATCGACCACCTGATAGTGGCCGAAAATGCGGAGCGTCTGAAAGAGAGCGAACTCTGACGCTCCGGACAAAGGCGGGAACGGCATGACGGTAAAGCGGACGGCGGCGTCCGCTTTTTATCGTTCGGACAGCACGAAAGGGCAGGGAAAGCCGGCCGGGACATGCCCCGCCGAAGCCCGGCCAAAGCCGCCCGCAACGGTTTATTACCGCTTCGGGCACGCTAAAGCGGCACTCGGTACGTTATTTGATAAACTCCAGGCAATTCGCCACGCTATACTCTGGTATGGAATACACCGAAACAGCGACGATAACAACAGCAGTACAGGGAACGGAGAGGTATGCCGGCTTCCTCGACCTCCTCGGACGCACCTTCAACGAACAGAGCCGGCAGGCCGTCATGGAAGCGTTCGAGATGGCCCGCACCGCCCTCGACGGCATGGTGCGCTACGACGGAACTCCGCTGTTCGACCACTCGGTACGCACGGCCGAAATCGTCATCTCGAAATAGGGCTCGGACGCAATTCCACCATCTCCACCCTGCTGCACGATGTGGCACGACTGGGACTGGCCGATGCCGACGAGATAGAGAAACGGTTCGGCAGTATCCCGGTCAGTATCCTTGAAGGGCTCAACCTCATCTCGAAGGTACACACCAAGGTGTCCATGTCGCAGGCCGACAACTTCCGCGACCTCATCGTCTCCTACTCCACCGACCCGCGCATCATCCTCATCAAGCTGGCCGACCGGCTGGAGGTCATGCGTTCGCTCGCCATGTTCCCCGAAGGGAAACAGCGGAAGAAGAGTTGGGAGAGCATGAACCTCTACGCACAGATAGCCCACAAACTGGGACTCTATTCCATCAAAAGCGAACTGGAGGACATCGCACTGAAATACCTCGAACCGGAAGATTACGCCTACATCAGCCGCAGGCTGGAAGAGACCGCGGCCGAACGCGACGAATTCATCGCAGGATTCGTCGCCCCGATACGGGAAAGGCTCGACGCGCAAGGTATCCAATACCACATCAAGGGACGCACCAAATCGGTCTACTCCATCTGGCGGAAGATGAAACGCACGGGAGTATCTTTCGACGAAGTGTACGACATCTTCGCCATCCGCATCATCGTGGAGTGTCCGACCGAGAGCGAAAAGCAGCTCTGCTGGAGCATCTACTCGATAGTCACGGACTTCTATACCCCCAATCCCGACCGGATGCGGGACTGGATATCCATCCCCAAATCGAACGGCTACGAATCGCTCCACACCACGGTTGTCACCAAAGACGGCCATTGGGTGGAGATACAGATACGCTCGGAACGCATGGACGAGGTGGCCGAACGGGGCATCGCAGCGCACTGGCGTTACAAAGGGGTGCACGGAAGCGGCAGCCGCAACGACGAATGGCTCGCCCGCCTGCGAGAAATCATGGAGGAAAGCACCAACAAAACCCAGATAGCGAACAAAATCGACACGGAAAGCACCTCGGAGGAGGTCTTCGTCTTCACCCCTGCCGGCGACCTGCGCAAACTGCCCAAAGGGAGCCACAGTGCTCGATTTCGCATTCGACATCCACACCCATGTGGGAGCCGCCTGTACCGGTGCGAAGATAGGCGGACGCAACGTCTCCATCAAGGAGGAGTTGCACAACGGCGACATCGTAAACATCATCACCGCCAAGACGCAGAAGCCCAAAGCCGATTGGCTCAATTACGTCGTGACGGCAAAGGCCCGCAACAAAATCAAGGCGTGCCTGCGCGAAGAGGAGGCCAAAGTGGCCCGGTTCGGACGCGAGGAGCTCGAACGCAAACTGAAAAACTGGAAACTCAGCATTCCGATTGACGATGCGGTCATCGCCCTGACCAAATACTACAAATACAAGACGGAACGGAGTTCTACGGCGCAATAGCCGACGGGACGATAGACATCGCCGATACGAAAGAGGTCATCGCACGCTACCTCGCCGGGGAGCTTTTCGAACCCAAGGCCAAACCGGCACAGCCCGCAGCCAAACCCGCTCCCCGAAAAGGAACAGGAGGGCGATGCGCTGGTCATCGACGAGTCCATCCAGGGGCTCGACTACAAACTGGCCAAGTGCTGCAACCCCATTTTCGGCGACGACATCTTCGGATTCACCACCGTCTCGTCCGGCATCACCATCCACCGCAGCGACTGCCCCAACGCCCGCCGGCTGAAGCAGCAGTATCCCTACCGCGTTCTCGAAGCGCGATGGCGGAGCACCGCCGGACGGAACAGTTTTCTGGCTTCGGTGCGCATCGTGGCAGAAGATACGACCGGCATGGTGAACCGGATTACGGAGGTCGTCTCGGGCGAACTGAAAATCAACATCCGCTCCATGAGTCTGAGCCCGATGCGGGACGGCAAGATTGGCGGGACGATAAACATCGAGGTACCCAGCACGGCCGTCGTCGATATGGTGGCGGCCAACCTGATGAGAATAAAAGGGGTAGAGAAGGCTTACCGCGTCACGCAACAGTGACCGCCCCTGCCGAAAATCCCGGCATCTTCCCGTATGTTTCCATATCTACGGGAGAATGCTTATTTTTGTTTGCTGTACCGACAGCGTGCGGCAGAAACAAATTATTGAGAATACGGCAACGGTCCGACCGCTACCCGGCGAGGCATAACACTCCCCGGGTACGGACCGAAACGGCCGAAGACATGACATTAACTTTACCGAAACCGACATCGCCTTATGTGTGGAATAGTAGGATACGTGGGAAGCAAGGACGCTTACCCCATACTGATAAAGGGGCTCCACCGGCTCGAATACCGCGGGTACGACAGTGCCGGCATCGCACTGATAAATCCGGCGGGAAAGCTCAACGTCTACAAATCGAAAGGAAAGGTAACCGAACTCGAACACTTCGTGGAGGACAAGGATACTTCCGGTACGACAGGCATCGCCCATACGCGCTGGGCCACGCACGGAGAGCCCAACGACGTGAACGCCCATCCCCACTATTCGGAGAACGGCTCGATAGCGCTCATTCACAACGGCATCATCGAAAACTACGGGGTACTGAAAGCCATGCTCGCGGAGAAAGGCTACACCTTCCGCAGCGAAACCGACACCGAGGTACTCGTACAGTTCATCGAATACCTGCACACGGAGAACCGGTGCACGCTGTTCGAAGCGGTACAGGCGGCACTGAACCAGGTCATCGGAGCCTATGCCATCGCAGTGCTCGACCGCACCAACAACGATGAAATAATCGCGGCACGCAAGAGCAGCCCGCTCGTGGTAGGCATCGGCGAAGGCGAATACTTCCTCGCCTCGGACGCCACGCCGATTGTGGAGTACGTGAAGGACGTGGTGTATCTCAATGACGGCGAAATTGCGGTCATCAATCGCCACAAACCGCTCAAAGTAGTGAATCTCAACAATATCGAATCAAAAATCGATATCCGCAAGCTGGAGATGAACATCTCGGAGCTCGAAAAAGGCGGTTACCCGCACTTCATGCTCAAGGAAATCTTCGAACAGCCGCGTACCATTACCGACTGCATCCGGGGCCGCATCAACGTGGAGGGCACGAACGTGGTGCTGTCGGGCATCCTCGACAACAAGGAGCGGTTCCTCAATGCCCGGAGAATCATCTTCGTGGCGTGCGGTACGTCGTGGCACGCGGGCCTCATCGGCGAATACCTCTTCGAAGACCTCTGCGGCATCGAGGTAAAGGTCGAATATGCGTCGGAATTCCGCTACCGGAATCCGGTCATCCATTCCGACGACGTGGTGATAGCCATCTCGCAGTCCGGAGAAACGGCAGATACGCTGGCCGCCATCGAGCTGGCCAAAAGCAAGGGGGCTTTCGTCTACGGCATATGCAACGTGGTCGGCTCTTCGATAGCCCGTGCGACACACTCCGGAACCTACATCCACGTCGGACCGGAGATAGGCGTAGCCTCCACCAAAGCCTTTACCGGACAGGTCACCGTACTGGTCATGATGGCGATGATGCTGGCCAAGATGAAAGGACTCATCGACGAGGAGAAGTATCGGGAAGTGCTGCGCGGTCTGATAGCCATGCCCGACAATATCAAGGAGGTACTCGACCAGCACGAACACATCCAATCGGTGGCTTCGATATTCACCTATGCCCGTAACTTCCTCTACCTCGGTCGAGGCTGCAACTATCCCACGGCCATGGAGGGGGCACTGAAACTGAAAGAGATTTCGTATATCCATGCCGAAGGGTGTCCCGCCGCCGAGATGAAGCACGGCACGATCGCCCTCATCGACCAAGAGATGCCCACCATCGTCATTGCGACCAACGGCAGCGTGTACGAAAAAGACCATCAGCAATATCCAGGAGATAAAGGCACGCGGCGGCAAGGTCATCGTTGTCGTCACCGAGGGCGACTGCATCGTGGCTGAGATGGCGGACTACTGCATCTGGATACCGAAAACCGCCGAATGCCTCACGCCGCTGCTCTCCTCGATACCGCTGCAACTCTTCGCCTACTACATCGCAGTAAACAAGGGGCGCAACGTAGACCAGCCGCGCAACCTGGCCAAATCCGTGACGGTAGAGTGACGACCGCTGCGGACAACCGAAAAGAATCGACTATGGAAACAACCGGAAAAGAAGCGATACAGCCTGAACGGGCCGTCCTCGTGGCGGTCGTCCGGGAGAGGCAGGAGGTGAGCCAGAGCGAGGAGTACCTCGACGAGCTGGAGTTCCTCGCCGAAACGGCCGGCATCACCACCGTGAAACGTTTCATGCAGAAACTCCCCCCCCAATTCGCGTACCTACGTGGGTCCCGGCAAGCTGGAGGAGATAGCTGCCTGGACGGCGGAGAACGAAATCGACGTTGTCATCTTCGACGACGAACTGTCGCCGTCGCAGACGCACAACATCGAGAAGGCACTCGGCCGCCGCATCACCGACCGCACGCGGCTCATTCTGGACATCTTCGTCCAGCGGGCACAGACGGCCTATGCCAAGACGCAGGTGAAGCTGGCACAGTACGAATACATGCTGCCACGCCTGACAGGCATGTGGACACACCTGGAACGGCAGCGAGGCGGTACCGGAACACGAGGCGGAGCGGGCGAACGCGAAATCGAGACCGACCGCCGCGTCATCCGCAACAACATCGCCAAACTGAAGGAGGACCTGAAGAAAATCGACCGCCAGATGGCCGTCCAGCGCAGCAACCGCGGCAGCCTGGTACGGGTTTCGCTCGTAGGATACACCAACGTCGGGAAATCCACGCTGATGAACCTGATAAGCAAAAGCGACGTATTCGCCGAGAACAAACTCTTCGCCACGCTCGACACGACCGTGCGCAAGGTGGTGCTCGACAACCTCCCTTTCCTGCTCTCCGACACGGTGGGCTTCATCCGCAAGCTGCCGACGCAACTGGTGGAGTCGTTCAAATCGACGCTGGACGAGGTACGCGAGGCCGACCTGCTGCTCCACGTGGTGGACATTTCACACCCCAATTTCGAAGAACAGATAGCGGTAGTACGGGAGACGCTGCGCGAAATAGGGGCCGGCGACAAACCGGTCTTCATGGTTTTCAACAAGGTGGACGCCTTCCGTTACAAACCGAAAGAGGAGGATGACCTCACGCCCGCCACCCGCGAAAACCTGTCGCTCGACGAGATTAAGCGCAGCTGGATGGCCAAGGGGGATACTCCGTGCATCTTCATCTCGGCCAAAGAGCGGCTCAACATCGACAAGCTGCGGACAGACCTCTACGGTATGGTAAGGGAAATCCATGCGGGACGCTATCCGTTCAACAACTTTTTGTATTAACTTTACCACGACGGTGTTCCGTTCCTGCCGGGACATGCAACACGCTCCGGCAGACGGAAGCCGGCACTTCACACTCCCGCTTAAAACAGAACGGCCATGGTACACATCCTTGACAGAGAGAACACGATACTCAACCGCTTCATCGCGGAGATACGCGATTCCCGCATCCAGAAAGACCGGATGCGGTTCCGCCGCAACCTCGAACGGTTCGGCGAAGTGATGGCTTACGAAATCAGCAAGAGTTTCCACTATTCGCCTCGGACGGTGGAGACGCCGCTCGGCGAAGCCGAAGTGATGCTGCCCGACGAGGAAATCGTACTCGCCACCATCCTCCGTGCCGGCATCCCCTTCCATCAGGGATTCCTCAACTATTTCGACGACGCCTCCTGCGCCTTCGTATCGGCCTACCGCCGGTACAGCAAAGACGGCACGTTCAACATCCGCGTGGAATACGTCTCGGCCGGCGACCTCACCGACAAGACGCTGCTGCTCGTAGACCCCATGCTGGCCACGGGGTCTTCGCTCGTGCTCGCCTACGAGGCGCTCGTGGAGCGCAAAGGGAAGGCCGGCGAAACTGCACGTCGCCGCAGGGATAGCGAGCGAGGAGGGCGTCGAGTACGCTCTCAGACACTTGCCTGCCGCCGATACCACCATCTGGTGCGGGTCGGTAGACCAGGAACTCACGGTACACTCCTACATCGTACCGGGATTGGGCGATGCGGGCGACCTCGCATATGGAGCTAAACAGGATGAACTGCAATAGCGGCCTGCCGGTAGCCATCCGCCGGGCAAGACCCGAAGAGCTCGGACAAATCATGGAAATCGTGGCGGATGCCGCCGCTTTCATGCACGCCAACGGCAATCCCGGCCAATGGCGCGACGGCTATCCCGGCCGCGAACGAATCGCCGCCGACATCGCGGGAGGATACTCCCATGCAGCCATCGACGCGACAGGCACGATGGTCGCCACATTCTGTTTCATGCCCTCGCCGGAACCCAACTATGCGACCATCCGCGACGGCGCCTGGCAGGACGGAAGTCCCTACCATGTCATCCACCGCCTGGCCTGTGCGGTACGGGGCCAGGGCATCGCCGCCCGATGCATGGCATGGTGTCTGGAACAGGACCGTCACCTGCGTGCGGATACCCACCGCGACAACATCCCGATGCAGCGTCTGCTGCTTCGGTTCGGTTTCCGTCCGGTCGGCACCGTCTTCGTGGAGGACGGCACACCGCGCATCGCTTTCGAACACAGCGACAACTTCTCTACAAAACAGTAAACGACAGACGTTTCCGTCCTATTCACCGCCCTTTTCTTCTCCATCCGTGACGCCAGCGTCTCCGCAACCGTTGCGCTTTCCGGCACCGACCGACGCGTCGAAAGGTACCGGAGCAAATTCATCACACTCCTTCCCCCGACAAGCGGACACGGAACGGCCGAGACAACGCGCCGTTGCCATTCTCTGCAATTTTATATAACTTTGTGGTTTCAAAGATTCGTAGCATATATGAGCAGCAGAAAATTCAACGAGTACAAGGGGCTCGACCTGCCGCAACTGGGCAGGGAAGTCCTCGAAGTGTGGGACAGAGAGAACACGTTCGGACGCAGCATCACCGAACGCGAAGGAGCACCGGCTTTCATCTTCTACGAAGGGCCGCCTTCGGCCAACGGACTCCCCGGCATCCACCACGTCCTCTCGCGTACCATCAAGGATACTATCTGCCGCTACAAGACGCAGCAGGGCTATCTGGTGCACCGCAAGGCGGGATGGGACACCCACGGCCTGCCCGTCGAGCTGGGCGTGGAGAAGAAGCTCGGCATCACGAAGGAGGATATCGGGACGAAGATTTCGATCGAGGAGTACAACCGCACCTGCCGCGAGGCGGTCATGGAGTTCACCGGCATCTGGGAGGAGCTCACCCGCAAAATGGGATATTGGGTGGACATGAAACACCCCTACATCACCTACGACAACAAGTATATCGAGACGCTGTGGTGGATGCTGAAACAGCTTTTCGACAAGGGCCTGCTCTACAAGGGGATATACGATACAACCTTACTCGCCTGCCGCGGGTACGGGCCTCAGCAACCACGAGCTCAACCAGCCGGGATGCTACCGCGACGTGAAGGACACGACCTGCACGGCGCAGTTCGAAATCATCCGCGACGAGCGGAGCGAATTCCTGTTCGATGACGCACAGGGTACGCTCTACTTCCTCGCATGGACCACGACGCCCTGGACGCTGCCCTCCAACACGGCGCTCGCCGTGGGCGACAACATCGAATACGTGCGTGTGAAATGCCTCAATCCCTACACGCAGCAGCCCCAGACGGTCATTCTCGCCAAAGAACTGCTTCCAGCCTATTTCACTCCGAAGATGGAGGGAACGTACAGCATCGGGGAACGGATTTACAAGGGTTCGAACTGGTCGGAATACGCTACCGGCAGCTCATCGACTGGGTGAAGCCGATGGGCGACGCCTTCCGCGTCATCTCCGGCGACTACGTGACCACGGTGGACGGTACGGGCATCGTACATATCGCCCCCACGTTCGGCGCCGACGACGACCGCGTAGGTAAACAAGCGGGCATCGTGCCGATGTACGTCGTAGACAGGGCGGGCAAGAACCAGCCCATGGTGGACCGCCGCGGCCGTCTGTTCCGCATCGAGGACATGGACCCCGACTTCGTTGCGAAATACGTCGATGCGGAACGCTACCGCGAATGGGCCGGCCGTTTCGTGAAGAACGCCTACGACCCGTCCCTCGGTCCGGACGACCCCACGCTCGACATCGACATAGCCGTCATGCTCAAGGGCGAAGGCAAGGCGTTCAAGATAGAAAAACACACCCACTCCTATCCGCACTGCTGGCGCACGGACAAACCCGTGCTTTACTACCCGCTGGATTCGTGGTTCATCCGGACGACGGCCCTGCGGGAAAGGCTCATGGAGCTCAATGATACCATCGACTGGAAACCCGCCTCGACCGGGACGGGCCGTTTCGGAAAGTGGCTCGAAGGGCTCGTGGACTGGAACCTCTCCCCCGTTCCCGCTTTTGGGGCACGCCGCTGCCGATATGGGCGACGGAAGACCGCTCCGAACTCAAGTGCATCGGTTCGGTGGCGGAGCTGCGCGCGGAAGCGGAGAAAGCCGTAGCCGCGGGAGCCATGAAAAGCAACCCGCTGGCGGCGTTCCGCGAAGGAGACTTCTCGGAGGAGAACTACAACATCTTCGACCTGCACCGCCCCTATGTGGACGACATCGTCCTTGTATCGGACAAGGGCGAACCCATGCGGCGCGAAAGCGACCTCATCGACGTCTGGTTCGACAGCGGCGCCATGCCCTATGCCCAGGTGCATTATCCGTTTGAAATCAGCCGCGAAGAGTTCCTGAAACGCTTCCCGGCGGACTTCATCGCCGAAGGAGTGGACCAGACGCGGGGATGGTTCTTCACGCTGCATGCTCTGGCCGCCATGCTCTTCGATTCGGTCGCCTTCCGGAACATCATCTCCAACGGTCTGGTGCTCGACAAAAACGGCAACAAAATGAGCAAGCGGCTCGGCAACGCCGTAGACCCGTTCGACATAATGGACAAATACGGGCCGGACGCCGTGCGCTGGTACATGATATCAATTCGCAGCCGTGGGACAACCTCAAGTTCGACCCGGAAGGGGTGGATGAAGTACGGCGCAAATTTTTCGGTACGCTCTACAACACCTACAGTTTCTTCGCCCTCTACGCCAACGTAGACGGCTTCAACGGTCAGGAACCGGAAATACCCGTGGCCGAACGCCCCGAAATTGACCGGTGGATAATCTCGCTGCTCAACACGCTCGTGCGAGAGGTGAGCGACAGACTGGAGGATTTCGACCCCACGCCTGCAGCACGCCTCATTCAGGAGTTCGTCGGCGAGAACCTCTCCAACTGGTACGTACGACTGAACCGCAAACGCTTTTGGGGCGGCGGCATGAGCACCGACAAACTGGCCGCCTACCAGACGCTCTACACCTGCCTCGAAACCGTTGCCCGGCTCATGGCACCCTTTGCGCCCTTCATGGCCGACCGGCTGTTCGGCGACCTGAATGCCGTGAGCGGAAGATACCGGGATTCCGTACACCTGTGCGCTTTCCCCACGGCCGACGCCTCCCTGATAGACGGAGAACTGGAGGATACGATGTCCATCGCCCAGCGCGTCTCCTCGATGGTGCTCGCCCTGCGCCGCAAGGTGAACATCAAGGTACGCCAGCCGCTGACCAAGATTCTGATACCGGTGCTCGACGAAAAGACGGGACGGCACATCGAGAAGGTCCGTAGCCTCATCATGAACGAGGTGAATGTCAAGGAAGTAGAGCTCATTACCAACACCATGGGCCTCATCACCAAACGCATCAAACCCAACTTCAAGACACTCGGCCCGCGTTACGGCAAGCAGATGAAACAGATAGCCGCACTCGTGGCATCATTTTCGCAGGAACGGATTGCAGCCATCGAGGCGAGCGACAACTTCTTCCTCGAAATAGACGGCCAGCAGTTGCCCGTGACGCGCGAAGACTTCGAGATAACCTCCGAGGATATGCCCGGATGGCTCGTGGCAACGGAAGGAAAGCTGACGGTGGCACTGGACGTAACCGTAACCGAAACGCTGCTCCGCGAAGGTATCGCCCGCGAACTCATCAACCGCATCCAGAACATCCGCAAAGAGAGCGGCTTCGAAGTGACGGACAAGATTCGCGCGGAGATAGGCCGATGCGACCTCGTAGAGGGGGCCGTCACGGATTTCGGCACCTACATCGCCTCGCAGACGCTCGCAGTGGAATTGAAACTAGCCGATACGCCGGCGGGCGACTTCGTTCACGACGTGGACATCGACGAGCATCCGGTCACGATAGCGGTTACGAAAGCCACCGCCTGACGGCCGGCACACAACGGCTTCTGCCGGATACCCGGTCGCGCGGAGGTGCACCGCAATAATAATGCGATGCAGAAAAGCGTTATGGGAAGGATATAGGAGATAATTTCACGCACCGGCTTGCATTTATGCCCGGAAGTGGTTATCTTTATAATATCGGAATTAAAAACCAAATAAGATACGGATATGTCAGAAGTCGAAAAAACCAGATACTCGGACGAGGAACTTGCCGAATTCAAGGCCATCATCCTCGACAAGCTCGAAAAGGCGAAAGCCGACTACGAATTGTTGCGTTCGTCCATCACCCACACGATGAGCAACGACACGGAAGATACGTCGCCCACCTTTAAAGTGTTGGAAGAAGGAGCTGCTACCCTCTCGAAAGAGGAGTCGGGCAGGCTCGCCCAGCGACAGCTCAAATTCATACAGCATCTCGAAGCGGCTCTCGTGCGTATCGAGAACAAGACCTACGGAATATGCCGCGAAACGGGCAAACTGATTCCGAAAGAGAGACTCAAAATCGTACCGCACGCTACGCTGAGCATCGAGGCCAAAGAGAGCCACAACAAATAGGAGAGCAAACGCACGGAAACCGTGTACGCAGCTCGTTGCCCGACAGGAACAAGGGATGGAAAACAATCCCCTGTTCCTGTTTTCATCTGCAGCGACCGCCCGCCATAGGAAAGTATCGCTTCCGGGATGCCGCCGGAAACAAGACGCGGCATTCCACACGCATACCATACGAAACGCCTCATCCGAGGCTGTCCATCCACAGGGAGAACCTCTCTGTTGTTTCCGAATATCCTCAACCGCTTCGCCCCGTTACACGAACGGAACAACCTCTCTTGCCCGAGCCTCCCGAAGGCGGGAAGAGAACGCCAAGACTCTCGGGACAATCCGCCCCACCCCCCCCAGTGCGAGAGCAGAAATGCCTTTTCGCTCCCGCCCTTTCGCTTCCCTCTTTTTACGAGCAGGAAACGGGCCATGCACGGCAACGGCATTTTTATCGTATCTTTGCCGGACGACCGCAACAGGCGGAACGACGATTGACATGGCGAACAACAAGATAACCATCTATACCGACGGGGCGGCACAGGGCAATCCCGGCAGAGGAGGGTACGGTGTGGTACTGCTTTCTCCACCCTATCGGAAAGAGCTCAGCGAAGGATTCCGTCTTACCACGAACAACCGCATGGAGCTGCTGGCCGTCATCAAAGGACTGGAGACCCTCAAATTCGACGGCTGCGAAGTCACCGTCTTTTCCGATTCCCGCTACGTGGTCGATGCCGTCACCAAAGGATGGGTGTTCGGCTGGGAAAAGAAAAGTTATAAAGACAAGAAGAATCCGGACCTGTGGCGGCGGTTCATGGTGCTTTACCGCAAACACCATGTACGGTTCGTATGGGTGAAGGGACACGACGGCAATCCGGAAAACGAACGCTGCGACCGGCTGGCCGTGGCAGCCGCCAACAGCGGCGACCTGAAAGAAGACGCAGGCTATACAGGGAAAGAGGAGAGATAGCAAACGGGGCGCTCCGCAGCCATCGCTCCGGTCCATCTTCCCGGCACTACATGCCGACAGGAAACACGGATAGGATACGGTTCCCGCCCCAGATAAAGCCGAGCATGGCTCCGGAGCCATGCTTCCCTGCGCTGCACCGGGACACAGATTATCCGCCACAAAACAAACGCGATTTTCGATGCCCTATCACCCCGGCTCTCTGAGAATGCCACAGCAGGCTCGGAAACGGCGAGCTCAATCTAAACCGATGATTTCTCACCTGTTCGGCAGAATCACAGCCGAGCAACCAAATACCGCATCAAAGTTTAGCTCGCTCATGACAGAAAAAACCCTACATGTTTTTCTGTCCATTCTCCCGGCCTCTACGGTTGTATTATACAAGCTTCTACCACAACATCCGAACGTTTCATCTTATAAGCGGCGAATGTTATAGATCGTCCTTCTACATCAAAACACAACTCTGGAGCAAAGCGGAGTGCAACACGGTATGTTGTATTGCATCCTCTTTCTACATCAAACCACAACAGACCGAGAGGCAGTGCTCGCGTATGCAAAGTTGTATTGCATCCTCTTTCTACATCAAACCACAACCCTCTGGTTCGCATCTGGTTCGCGATTGGTGTTGTATTGCATCCTCTTTCTACATCAAACCACAACTCCGGAACGCCGATAAACGCGGCGGATTTCGTTGTATTGCATCCTCTTTCTACATCAAACCACAACGCCCGTGTCGAGGAAGAGATTGCCGACCTGGTTGTATTGCATCCTCTTTCTACATCAAACCACAACCATGATAAGGCATCAAACGACGAGCACGAGTTGTATTGCATCCTCTTTCTACATCAAACCACAACATGTTTCAGAAGCGAATGGTTTTACGCTTTGTTGTATTGCATCCTCTTTCTACATCAAACCACAACTACGGTGAAAAGCACGACCGACCCCATTATGTTGTATTGCATCCTCTTTCTACATCAAACCACAACTGCGCGGATGCTGCGGGCAAAAAAGGGATATCGTTGTATTGCATCCTCTTTCTACATCAAACCACAACCATAGCTATATCCCCCCTACACGGCACGTCGTTGTATTGCATCCTCTTTCTACATCAAACCACAACGGCAAATCCACCTTTCCCAAACTGCTGGTCGTTGTATTGAATCCTCTTTTCTACATCAAACCACAACGGAGCCGTATGCAGTGTTGTCGCGCCGATAGTTGTATTGCATCCTCTTTCTACATCAAACCACAACCGGCAATGCGCGGATGTCCGACAATGCGCAGTTGTATTGCATCCTCTTTCTACATCAAACCACAACAATTTCACGAGGCTATAAAAAAAGCGAAAGGTTGTATTGCATCCTCTTTCTACATCAAACCACAACGTGATAAGGTTTCGGCCGTTTTCTTTACAGTTGTATTGCATCCTCTTTCTACATCAAACCACAACTTCGCTTAGCGAAATGCTGTTCGAGGACACGTTGTATTGCATCCTCTTTCTACATCAAACCACAACGGGAACTACCGCTATGTTTCCGGGGCAAAGGTTGTATTGCATCCTCTTTCTACATCAAACCACAACGCGGAGGCTCAAGCCAACGCCGGAGGCGATTGTTGTATTGCATCCTCTTTCTACATCAAACCACAACGATTTCATCCCGAACCTCTTCCGGCACTCGGTTGTATTGCATCCTCTTTCTACATCAAACCACAACGTTAAGGTTATACGGCGAGAGGATGTACTCGTTGTATTGCATCCTCTTTCTACATCAAACCACAACCGCCTACCGGAGATAACATTTATCGAGTAGTTGTATTGCATCCTCTTTCTACATCAAACCACAACCTCGGACGCCAGACACTTTGATTTTCGGGCACTTAACAGCCAGTAGACATGACACGAAACGAGGCGGCGTACACCGGGGAAGTCGGTTCGATGCAGTTTTCACATTTTCTACAAATATACGGAAAAGTTCGTGTAAAAAAGCTGAATTGGAGGTTGTTGAGTATAAATATTTGATGGATAAATGATTTGAGTGATGTCTATCAATGTTCCACCGAATGGTCAAAAAGAGGCTTTAGGAGTGGTTAAACCGGAGAATCCTTACTTATCCGTTGCCTTTTTTAGGGTGTCAGAATGTCGGTAAATTACTCATTGATGCCCGCCAAAAACCTTACCGGATGGCACCGTCATGACAAAAGTAGTAACTTTTTCGACCGGTTTGACAAAATACGGATTTTAACCGTTTCTACCGTACTTTATTCACTGTTCCGCTTTATTCTTCATGGCTTCAAATAGCTGAATGACAGTTATTTTTTTGCAGTAATGAAAATACTATGGAACAAAGCGTAAAGGTTTGGTTCTACCTGAAAAAGAACGAAGCGAACGAAGAGGGCCGTTGCCCCGTTATGGCCCGCCTTACGGTGGGGAATACGGCGAGTGTATTCAGTATGAAACTGACCGCTCCCGTATCGTTATGGACATCTGGCCGTGCACAAGGTAAAAAGTGCGGAAGCCGGACGTATCAACCGGCAACTGGATGAGGTACGTGCTTCCGTCCTGTCCATCTATCGGGAACGGTCAGCTATTCGCAACGACATAACGGCAGACGATATCAAACATCGGCTATTGGGGATGAACGACGGACAGGAAACACTCTTGTGCTATTTCCGTTCTTTCATCGAGCATTTCGCACAGCGTGTGAATATCAACCGTACCGTCGGTACGCTTAACTCCTATCGCATTGTCTACAAGCGGTTGTCCGGATTTTTGCAGCAAAAATATCGTCTTGCGGATATTTCATTTACGGCATTGGACAAATCGTTCATCGACAAATACGATTTGTACCTGCGTACCGAATGTCATTTGGCACTCGGCACAATCCGCTTGCAGACAACCCGGTTACGGACAGTCGTAGGTCATGCCATTGCCGAGGGAATCATTACGACCGACCCTTTTGCCGGCTATGAATCGGAATCCCCCGGCCAAAGCGGAGATATCTTACCCGTACAGAACTGGAACGACTGATGACAACTCCGCTCGATACACCGTAAGTATCCGTTAATCCCCACCTTGTGGATGATTTTTGAGGATTCTACCTTTGCCTTTTTAGATCGGGAGATAAACACCGGTCGAGAAGGATTTATGGAAAATAAAAATACGACCGCTTGACGAAGTGTCTGGTTTATCCGTTGATAGAAGTATTACCGGAGCGGTGATTTGCCGAGTGTATTTTACAAGCGTGAGGGTTTGAGCGAAAGCCAGTTTTATACGTGGCGTCAGCGCTATTTGCGGGATCACCCTGCGGTAGCGAAGAAATTGGGCATAGAAGTCAAGCAGGGAGGTAACGGCTCAAGGCGGTCTTCAAAAAATCAAGGATCTACGCCATCCATACTCGATGGTAAAGAGGGTTTCGTTCGGGTAACGGTTCCGGCGGTGGCCGCTCCGCGTCCTTCCGCAAGCGATGCTTCGGTTTATGAGTTGTGTTATCCGAACGGAGTTCGTCTTCGTCTGCCTGCGGGCATTGCGGCCTCCGATCTCGGCATCCTGATCAAGCTGTATTAGTTTTTTAGGGGGGTATGTTCTCTTTGGGGGATTCGGAGGCCTATTACTTGAGCCGTACACCTACGGATATGCGCAAAGGCTTCGATTCGCTGTGCGGCGAGGTTCGTCGGGGTATGGGTCGCAATCCGCTGGGCGGTGAGGTATTCATCTTCTACAATACGAACCGCACACGGTTGAAGCTGCTCCACTGGGAACGCGGAGGCTTCGTGATCTATCACAAGCGCTTCGAGCGCGGTATTCTCACGCTTCCGTACCTGAACGAGGGCACGGGTGGTTATCCGATAACGTGGCGGGAACTGGTTATGATGATCGAAGGCGTTGAACTGACACGCCTCCGCTCTCGCAAACGCTATGATATTTCTCTGAAAAACAGCGCAAACAACACTCGGATTTCTTTGTAAAGTCCTCGGTTTTTCGTACCTTTGATGTATGGAAAACATCCATACGACAGACTCTTATATCGCCGTTTTGGAACATCGTCTGGCGGCGCTGACCGCCGAGCGAGATAGATTTCGGGCTGAGGCTATTTGTTTGTCGGAAGAGCTGCAGGGCTTGCAGACCCTGTCCGAGCGGTTGTCGTCGGAGCGGGACAATCTTCGAGGCGTGGTGGAGAAGATGCAGCGTGAGTTACGCGAGCTTCGCAGGATGTTGTTCGGCCGCAAGTCGGAGCGTTTCATTCCTTCGGATCCGTCCCAACTCAAACTGGACTTCGAAGGCGCCGCTCAATTGCAGCAAGAACGTGAGTATGCCGCCCAGCAGGAGTCCGCCTCGATATCCCGCAATAAACCGGCGTCACGCACCGCGAAATCCACAGAGGATCGTCAGCGGCGTATCTTTTCGGAGCATTTAGAGCGTCGGGACGAGTTCATCGAACCCAATGAGATTCCTGCCGGAAGCAAACGCATCGGGGAGGAAATTACCGAACTGCTGGAATACAAGCCCGGAGAGCTCTATATCCGCCGTTTGATACGTCCCAAGTATGCCTTGCTCGGCGGCGAGGGGGTCATCATCGGGCAGCTTCCGTCGCTTCCGCTTCCCAAGAGCAATGCCGGGCCGTCGCTGCTGGCGCAGCTACTCGTAGGCAAATATCAGGATCATCTGCCGCTGCACCGTCAGATAGCAATCTTCGCCCGCGGAAGCGTGCACCTGAAAGCCTCCACGGTGTGTGATTGGGTGCAGGGCGCAGCAGAATTGCTCGAACCGCTTTACATGTGTCTGCGCAAGCGGGTATTGGGCTGCGATTATATTCAGGTCGATGAGAGCATCATTCCGGTTCTGGATAAGGACAAGCCGGGAGCTACGCGTAAAGGTTATCATTGGGTGGTGCGCTCACCGGAACACCGTTCGTTATTCTTTCATTACGACAAAGGCTCCCGTGCGCAATATGTGGCCGTAGAGCTTCTGAAGGATTTCCGGGGTGCCGTGCAGAGCGACGGCTACGGAGCCTACGACATCTACGAGAACAAGCAGGGGGTGCTGCTGCTGGGCTGCTGGGCCCATGTAAGACGCAAGTTCGAGCATGCACTGGCCGAAGACCCCGAGCGTGCGGAATATGCCCTGCGTGTAATAGGACAACTATATGCCCTCGAGCGGCAAATGAAAGAATTGGAACTGCCGCCGGATGAGGTCAGAGCTTTACGCGAGAAAGAGGCCTATCCGATTATTCGGGAGTTCGAAAAATGGCTCGAACGAGAGACGTCATCGACCATGCCGCAGTCTTCCATCGGAAAGGCTGTGCGCTATGCCTATGCGTTGTATCCGCGCATGGCACGTTATGTCACGGACGGCAGATACCGTATCGACAACAACAACGGAGCGGAGAATGCCGTGCGGCCGCTGGCATTGGGGCGCAAGAACTACCTTTTCTGCCGCAACCACGAGGCGGCATACCATGCGGCCATCGTCTACTCGCTGTTGGGAACATGCCGCTTGTGGGACATAAATCCGGTAAGATGGCTTACCGATGTATTCTCCCGCATTCAGGACTGCTCCGTAAAACATCTGGAGGAACTCCTGCCTCACATGTGGACACCGCAGGAGCAGAAAGTCCGTTCCTGAGATTCAATATCCCGAAAGGAAGTGAAAAAATCGGGGGGGGCATGGCCGGAAACGATATATCCCGATTCGAACCGGCCATAGCCCGCAGAACAGACCTCTTGCGTCTGCCCCCCCTCCTGCAATGAGTCGCGTCACTCTTCCCCTAAAGGGAATTTTCATAAATGGGTGCAGGTTCTCGTACGGCAACTCCGGCCTATGCCCTGTATGGCGGTATTCATAACAAGCGAGATTGAATATGTAATCCCGCAACTCGGAACGCGTGGCACAGCGCGAGCAACGATAACCTCGCGGCAGACGATGCCACAAGCGGAAATGGCACAAGTCCGAACTGCTCGATTCCAGGTAAATGACACCGGAGGCCTCTTTGTCGAAAATACCGAACAGACTGCCGGATGAGGGGTATGGACGCTCCGTTCGGCAAAACAAATATAGTTCCCCGGCCCGATAGTGAGAAGCTTGTAAAAATTGAAACGAAGAATCGCTCGTGCTGAGACTTGTTCTGTGGGTACGTTTGTTGCTCATTTCCGGCATATCGTTTGAAGATGTACGTTCAAGGATATGCACGGTATCTTGACTGTCGGGCACGGCTTACCACAGCTCGATACAACTAAGCCAAGAACCGTGCATTCCGATTCTCGGCCGTTTATCTGTATCTATAAATGTGGTAATTCTGCCCGGATAAACAGCAACAAATACTCTTCCTGAGTATTCGCTATTTCAAAAATAGCTACTCTTATCAATTTCTCCAAATTTTATCCCATATATTTTCGAATACCTCTAAAAAATATGTAGTAAAACGGATACTTACGGAGTACCACGACAAAATCGTGCGGCTTGTAAACGACAATATGCCCCTTATCCAACAGCGCATTGTCGCATAAATATAAATTCTTATCCATGAAAATCGACTATTGCAGAAGCAACCGCACCTTTACGCTCAGCGGCCTCTCCGTCCAACAACTCGCCGTGCTGTTCGCCGTATTGAGAACCGCCGACGACCGCTGCTTTACAACACGCAGCGATAACGGATGCTGGTACAGCAACGACGATTTTGTCCTGTCACTTGATGACAGGGAACGCCGCACACTGGCCGGGATAGTAGCAGAATTAAAGAAACTGCAATAATGATAACCGGGGCGGCGACAGCCGCCCATAACACCCGAAACCATGAAAACAGACACGAATAAACTGAACCCGACCTACGAAATCCGGCAGAACGGAAAAACCGTACTCCGGTCGGATTGCGAGTTTTCGCTTCCGATGATTTTCAACAACCTCACGGGGCGCAACATCCCGGATGCTAAAGAGTATAACGAATATATCGAGTGCATCGCTATTGGGGATATGGGATTTGCCTACGGGGAAATAGAACTGGTCAAAAACGGAGAGGTCGTAGCCAAAGGACATATCACGAAGAAATAAAATCGGGGCGGCAACAGCCGCCCATAACACCGACCGTATTTATAACTATAAAGAGGGAACTTGCAAAAACTCTTGCGGAATCGACCCAAGAAGTCCGGAGGACAGTTGCGACGGAATATTGCGGGGCAATATCAATAATACGGATGTAGAACTGATTTAAAACTGTACGACGATGAAAACTCGGAATATAAGGGAACAAAAGGCATCCAAAGTTTTCTCCATGCTGAAAAAGAAATACGAGGTCGAGTTCTGCCCGTTCGACCCCACGGCAATAATCATATCCCGAATTACAAAAAAGCAATTTGATACCTTGTGCCGGAATTTGCAATGTTCGGGCTGTTATTGTACAGAAAGGCAAGGCGGTGTACTGACTAATTTCGGTATATACAAATAAACGGCCTCTGTTTTATAACAAAATGGAACCGGGCGATTTTTTATATAGCGGTTGGTTGCAGGGAGCTAAAGGAGGGCAAAAACGGCTTTTTGAATATGTTCGGCTGTTACCATCACTTTATCATACTGACACAGCTATGCGAATTTCAATGTGTCCGGCGTAAAAAGAGGAACAGACAGATGTTATACACCCAAAAACGGCGGTTTGCAAACCGCCGTTTTTGGGTGTACAGTCATAACTATTACGAATTTTACTCGTTAGAATGATGATTGTAAGAGAAAATTTGTTATCTTTATAAAGGTTGAATTTTAAATTTTGGACAACTATGTATATTGTTGATAATACAACAGCCAACAACCACTATTCCGTGATTAAAAAGTTAGCACATTCTGCCGATGAGATAATTATTGTTAGCCCGTTTTGTTTCCCGGATTTTAGCAGTTTTTTTGATATGTTGGCGAATATAGGCACTATTAAATCTCTAACTTTCATGACGACTTTAAAAAAGAGAAGAGAGTGTAACCAAAACATATTCATTATTCTCATTCAAAGAAAAGGCAAGGCAGTCGGGTATTCAAAATTCTATTTTGATAAATGATGCTCTACATGGTAAAGTCTATATATTCAAATCTAAAGGCATACCGATTGGTGCACTTGTAACTTCTGCAAATATTACGGACAATGGATTGCAGAGAAATCACGAATGGGGTTGTTGTTTTGATGATAAGCCGCAAATTGAGAGCATCGAAAAAACAATTAAACGTACTGCCAAATATGAATTGACAGACAGCATGCTCCATGAAATCAAACAGCGAGTAGATGCATATGTCTTGAAACATTCTGCATCGAAACATACGGTACCGTCAGGTGTCAATATCAAGGATATTATTGTTTCAAAGAGATTTAAACTAAATTTCATAAGTCGCAATATCCGAATTTTTATTAAACCTATCGGTAGTTTGGAACATCCGATTTGTACGGGGGACTACTCGGCAGAAAGGACGCAATATTTTGCGAGACGTCCTAAAGCTGTCCGCAAAAATGACTTGTTGATAGCCTATGGAGTAGGGGCGAGAAAAATTATTGGAATATTTCAAGTATTAAGTGACACAGCCCTTCATACCGGAGATAAGACGTCTCGATGGCCTTGGTATGTAGAAGTAAATAATATTACACCCAAATTCTCTAAAGTATGGTTTGATAAAGATATCTATATTACATCTTTTTGCACAAGAGTATATTGACCGCTATGAGTTACCTATTACAAATGTGGGCAGCAAGACACTCGGGGCCCTTCGGTGGGGCGTTGATAAAATACAACTTGCACGAGATTTCGGTATTGAATTATTATCGACAGTAATGGTTGTTGAGGAAGAATTATAAATTAGGGAAATGTTGAATAGGACACCTCGGAGGATAGTTGTGAATAGGCTTGAAACTCACAGAAACTTACAAGAGGTCCGATGTCTGGCTTTTGTCTCTATAACACGAACAGTAAAATTGTAATATGGTTGTATATGCGTTTTGCGCTATTTAATAATGAACATGTTGAAGCTACGCCCGACATTAAAGATGCGATATGTCCGGGTTGTGGGGCTCCTGTTATTGCCAAATGCGGAACTCAAAAAGTCCATCACTGGGCGCATCGCAATACAAAGATATGTGATAATTGGTGGGAGCCGGAAACACAATGGCACCGTAACTGGAAAGACAAATTCCCAGTCGAATGGCAGGAAATATTTTTACCCGATAAGCAGACCGGAGAACTGCACATTGCAGATGTGCGCACAGAACATGGTCTTGTAATTGAGTTTCAGCATTCGCATATTAAACCGGAGGAACGTATTTCGCGGGAGAAATTCTACAAAAACATGGTGTGGGTAGTGGACGGAACACGTTTAACCAGAGATTATCCCCGCTTTGTTAAAGCGAGTAAAGAATTTCACAAAGTAAGAGACGGAATATTTCAACATGATTTTGCTGATGAATGTTTCCCCGTCAATGGCTCTACAGCGACGTTCCGGTAATTTTCGATTTTTTGGGCGATGAATCTTCCGATACGGTCGATGAAAGGAGACGAAAACTGTATTGCCTTTTCCCCGATGATAACGAATTTGAAGCCATATTTGCCGTAATATCACGAAAAGCATTTATAAATGCAGCTATGAGCGGGGAATGGAGTTCGAGAATGCAATGTTTTTTAGACGAAAGAAGGATGGAGAAACTGGAGCGGGAACGACGCAGGGAAAAGAGAGAAAACAGATGGATGCTTATTATGCAAGGAGACGATATGCCCGGATGGCATATAAATATCCCAGACGGCGTTTGTAATTTGCTTCTTAGTATTTTAATACAGATTATAAATTTCCCGGCGGGCAGATAGCTGACGCCGGGAAATATTGCGTCCGTTGGTTTATAGGTATGTCTTTACAGCTTTATTCCGTTTTTCTTTTTGGGGAGTTTCGCCAATCTTTCAGCCACATCGGATACCTGCCGTACAACTGCTTGGGGCAAGTCCGTGGCCTTGCACTGCTTTTTCGTAGCCGGAACGACCGCAGGCTGCCGCCTGATATTCGGAAAATCCCGCTTTAAAAGCCGTCCGGCCAGTTCCCGCACCGATACCATGACCTGCATTTTTTCATCTTTCGTAGCAGCTTCCGCAAATCGTTCGCTTAACGGATTGAAGTATTCGCCGTAGTAAACTGTCGTTTTCATCGCTATTGGTTTCAATCGTAGTTTTAGAATTTCGGTTTCATGGAGGATTTGCGCTGCGGTTTTATGGGCTGCACCCGCTCCTGTTGGGGCGTAACGTTCCGCAGGGTCAGCGATTCTTTCTTACGGTCGTAGCGAACTTCGCAGTTCTCGAAGATTTTGGTATCCGTTTCCACGTTCCGCAAGCGGATCGTTTCGCCCCCGTAGAGCCGTTTGCTGTCGTCATAGGTGATCGGTTGGCGGAGTAGCTCGTCCATCTTTCGGGCGAATATATAAACATTGTCTTCGCACCTGATCCGCCCCGGAGTGTAAATATCCAGTTCGGAATCGCTCTTAAAGGCATACAGGCACATATCCGCCGTGCGTATGTCGTGGGGAACCCATTGAATCGCCTGCGGATGATTTTTGACGGCGGCTTCGCCAACCTGCTGCGTGATGATCTCTTTCGGTACGAAGCGCAAGATATGCCCGTTTTTACGTGCGGCTTCCAACGCTACTTCTTCCGAAATGGCTTTGGGACGCATTACGGTCATCAAAAAGTCGATTGTTTTAGGATTATCCTGCTCCCGAACCATTTGCAGAGCTATCGACGGTTCTGTCAACGCACCGGCGATGCTGTAATCGGTCTTATCCTTTCCGTAAGTATTGTCGAAAGCCTCTTTGCACATCTCGTAAGTCCGGTCGTCTTCGGGTATTCCCCGCAGGTTCAACGGATTCTTCCTGACCAAATCCGTATAGAACTCCGGGCTTTTCATCGTTTCCGGGATAAACTCTATGGCATACGGACTGCGACGTATGGCTTCCATGCACAACTCCGGTGTTTTAAGGGCTTCCGGAACCATTTTGAGATAGCTTCCGTCGTACCGTACCGCCGTTTCGCACAGCTCCTTATCCTTGAATTTTTCGGGAATATTGTAGAACAGTTCGGGTTCTTTGGTGAAAATCATCTCCGCCAGCTTCGGGGTCATATAGTCCGGATTCATACTGTCCAGAAAATGTTTGGTTCGAGAGTATCCCTCGCAACGCTCCAACAACTGCTCGTGGATCTCTTTGTAGGGAATGTACCGAAGTACCCGCAGGTCATAGCTCGAATACAATGCCTCATGGCACATCTCCCGCGTCAGCAGTTCCGGCTTGAAATACTGAATGGCGGCAGGGTCGTTCACCATCGCTTTCCGGTACAGGTCGGGGGTATGCAATGCCTCCGGCACATAAGGAAGTGCATGGATGCTGGACGATACGGCCGCCTCGCACATACGCTTCGTGCGCAAATGTTCCGGTACGTCGTGCAGCATGATCCCGTCGCTCTGTACCGCCGCCGTGCATACCGTCCTTGTTTTCCACCTCCCCGGCAGGGCCGTCAGACACGACGGGTCGGTACGAACCCCGTACAGGGCAATGTGTTCATCCATCACCTCCGGTTCGATGTCTGCCAACAAACCTACCATATCGGCGCCTTCCTGCCGGTATTTTTTTATGCCTTCCAGACATATGTCGGCATAGGGAATGAATTGAAGGACGCTCCGGTTTTCGCGGAGTTTGGCCAGCGGGGCGTTAAGGGCCAGCCGGCACATCTGCGGGGTTTTTATCGCTTGGGGCACGAACTCCAACACCCAACCATCTTTCGCTACTGCATCCATGCACATCTTCCGGGTCTTGATCCGGTCGGGCACATAAGGCAGGGCCCATACATTGTTTTGCACCGCCGCTTCGCACAGGGCCTCTGTTCGGCGCTCCTGCGGCACGAACAGCAGCGCCGGCCCGTAACGTTCTACGGCGGCCTTGCACATCGAGGGCGTTTTCAGTTCCTCCGGCACATAGTCGAGCGCAAAATCCCAGCTTTGCACGGCCGTATAACACAGCTTTTCGGTGCGCATATCGCGGGGAACGTATCGGATATTTTCTCCGTCGATCTCGACGGCGCGGCGGCATACCGCCTCGGTACGCCGCTCCAAAGGAAGGGTCATCAACATATTATGCTTTCTGCCGCCCCGTTCGAGCAAGGCTATATCCCGTTTTTCCTGTTCTGTCATAAGGTTTTCAAATTAAAAATGCCCGACTTTGGCCGGGCAATGATGTTCGTTTGAGACTATTGCTCTTCGCCGCCCGTATCGCTGTCGTTCTGGAACGTGAAGCTCTTTTGCACCACCTGTCCCATATTGTCCTCGATATAGACGTCGATGGTCTGCTGGTCGTCGCTGCGGGAGGTGTAATAAAGGCGGAACGAGAAGCGTTCCAGCGGTAGGCGTAGTCTTTCGGAAACCTCTGTCGGATGGTCTGTTCCCTGCGGTCGGGATTCCTCTCCGCAGCGATAAGTTTCAGTATGGCATCCCGGTTCGTAATTTTCCGGTCGGTTCGTATGCGGGCCGACAGCTCCGGCCAGTCCTCGGCAATCCACCGTACTGTAATCAGCGTATCGGTTTCCTTGCCGAAACGTTCCGTCAAATATTTCTTCAATGCGAAGGCACGTTCCCGGGCCAGCCGTTCGTTCGTCTGCATACGGCCTTCGGGCGATGCGGAGGCAGACAGGATGATACTGTCCACATAGAACTCTGCTTGTGATATGAGGCGTTCCATCAGGGTTTCGATATGCGCCAACTGCTCGCCGTTATCGCCCAGCGTGTCGATAATGCAGGCGTCACCCAGCCTGAAGCATAGGTAATTCCGTGCTTTGACGACCGCGTATTTTTCGATAACACGGGTAACGTATCGCGGTGTGCGGTCTATGAAGGAGAGCATGGACGATATGTTGTATTGAAGTGTATCGGAAACAGGCAGCAGATAACTGCTTCCGTCCAATCCTTCCACTTGGCCGTGCAGGGTAATCCGCAAGGTCTTGCCTTCTCCTTTCGTCGCTACCTGCTGCGTGTAGTAATAGGCTATCTCTTTCGGACGTTCGACGATGGAATCCAACCGCACTCCTTCCGGGTAGGGCCATTTTACGAATCGCTCGAAAGCCTTTTTGTTCCCGGTAGGCGTCTGGTCGAAAGATACGCACATATTGTTCGAATTGCCAGTAATTCCTGTCCTGTACGCGGCTGAACAAGCCACCGCGGATGGATAGTTCCTGCAACGGTCTCTTGCCGTCTTGTCGATGGAGGACGGGCGTTATTTTAACGCTGCGGCAATTACCCTGCATCTCTCGCGGCAAGGTGATGACGAAATCAACGCTGACAGCACCGTTACGCTCGGCAACGGTGCGTGAACGGGCCACGACCACTACTTCCTCTATCGTTTCTGCCATTATCCGTTCGCCGTTTTCATCCGTATCGACGCCCGCGAGGTAGTATTTCGCAGAATCTGTCCTGACTTCCGACCGGACATGGGTAGTAACGCGCGGTGGAGCCGTTCTGCGCGGCGGATAGGCCGCTTCCGCCCGGCTCTGCCGCCGCTCCAGATGCGAGACGACCGAACAGCCAACAAGAAGGGCCGCACAACAAATGATGATTGCGTATTTCATACATCGAAAACTTTATGACAGGGACGTCCGTACCGTAATCTGTTTCGTGTAGCCGTACATATCCTCGATTGTAAACAGGAAGGAATTGTCATACGTCTGCGGCGAAATGGCAAAACCGTTCCAGAACCGGAAAATGACGACGGCCTTGCCGTTCCCCTTGAGCACCCTGAAGATCCTCGTTCTGGTTGATAGTCACATATTGGGGCGGCGTAGTGGTCTGGTCGTAGTATTGGATATACCAACCGTCGCGGAACGTTCCTCCGGCCAGTCTGTTGAACCGAACCGAATAAATATTTCTGGGGTCGTTGTTCGCCGTAGTGATTTCCAATTCACAGTAAGCGAATTGGTCCTCCCATACAAATTGACGGAAATGGTTGTAATCCCCTTGCCCTGACGAAGGCCGGTTGCTGTACATGACTATTTTAGCCGTCGATACGCGCAAGTCGGCGCTATTCTCTCCTTCGACCGTCACGTTATATACATAACTCGTGTTACGGCAGACATTGAAATCGTTTGTATCGTTTTCTCCGAGATAAATCCGGTAGTCGATGAATTTCATACCGCGTTCAATGCGGAGCCACAAATAAGTTGCACGATTCGGTGCATTGGTACGCGACCGTTGGCGGGGCGTCGTTATCCGGCTGACCGTTCCTTGCATGTTTTCAAGAACATAATAACTTCTGGTGACGCTTTTGGCATTTGTTCCCGGAACGAACTTGGTGTAGGATTCGATACCTCCGTTGCCCACAGGCCCCATGAGGCCTTTCTGGAAATATCCCATTTCGCCCGTGCAGTTATACATTTGCAAATGCACGATTCTGGAGTCGGCGGCCATTGCCGGAGACATGGAGATGTTGAATGTGACCTTTTGCAGCCAACCGCTCCAACGGAACCTGCAAGGTCGTGTTCCTGTCGATGACAACACTCATTTGCGCGCTCATGGGCATTTTCCTGCCATTGTTCGTAATGCCGGATTCGGCACTCGTTGAAAACCGCGTGTTATTCACTAATCCTAACAGCGTCTGTTCCCCAGGTTCCGACCGTAATTGCCGACGATGTAAACTCGGTATTCCCCCGTTCGGAATCGTGACTGTCACCCGGTTGGATGCCGAGACGGTCACATAATAATGTTTGGCGATATTCAGTTTCGTGTTGAACAGGTAGATGTTCACGTCTTCGAGGTTCGTCTCGGCGTCGGCTGCTCTCGTGACGGTCGCTGCCGCGGGGAAACAACTGATGGCAACGGTCGAGCAATCGGCAGTTATTCTTACCGGGGTCTTGATGGGGGCTGCTGCACCGTCGTATTCCTCCACTTCGACACACGAGCACAGCGGCATGAATACCGACACCAAGACGAACAATTTAAAAAACAATAATACCTTCATAGCTCAGATTTTTTTTCAGAATAAATACGAAAAAGCGACTTCTATTTTCGAGGGGGCGAGTATGACCCGTTTGCAGTGCCGCAAAAAGGATATCCTCCAGCGACGATGAATCGGGATGCCATAGCGTATCCCGCATATAGAATACGCCCAATCCTCCCTCAAGAGAAAAGTTCCACCGGCGCGAGAGCATCCAGCAGTAGCCGACGGAGGCGCCGGCCCCTCCCGTCCAGCCATAGTAACGCCTGCCGGTATTGCCGACCTTGTATTTTGCCGCCGTCGCATGTATGCCGTAAAACAGTCCTACATGCGGTTCGAAACGCCAGCGGCGTACAGCGACAGTTCCGACGAGTACGTTGAACTGCAATCGTTCGGTCGAAATGAGGTTCCAATAGCCGGATACATCTACCGACCATTTGTCGGCGACTGCGACATCCACTCCGACATTGACTGTTCCGGTAGCCAGTCCCAGCACATTCGTCCGAACCGTGGTGTATTGTGCCGAAGCCGTAGCACCCGTTGCGAGGGCGAACAGCAGAGCTATAAATAACTTTTTCATCGTTAATTCTCGATTAGACCCGGATTTAAGAGGCCGGATAGTCCTTTATCGTGACAGTTTTCCCGACCGAGACTGCAAAAGCATCCGACAGGCATCGGTAAATAGTTCGGTCGGCAGGATTCGTAATAAACCGCCTAATCGTCACATGATTGTAAAACATCGTTGGATTGTCGCCGCGATGTGTACGCATCTCCAGATAAAAGGTTTGCGTTTTTGTTGTCGAACCGCGCGGAACCGTAATTCGGGCATAGGGATGAAAAACAATGCTGCCGTCCGCTCCGCCCGATTCCGGTATGACAGACAGGTTGCCGTTTAATAAGAGGACCGCGCCCTGTATAGGAATCGTTACATCCCATTTCGCCGGTTTACTCAGCGAAACGGATACCTCCAGCGTGTTGTCCGAACCGACTATTAAAGATTCGTTCACAGGCAAGTAGGTCGTTGTCGAACGTACCGCCTTTGTGATGGACACATCTATTCTGTCCGCATTCGAGAGTTCTACGCGCCAGTCCAATGTCGATATGCCTTTGACGTCGATGACGAGGGTATAATGTGAATTTCTGTTTACATTGAAATCCGTCGTCGTATTTTCGCCCAGATACACATAGTAATCCAGCGCTTTCGTATCAGTATGTCCTTTGATATGCAGATAGGCGGCGTTCTTCGGAGCATTCTCGCCGCCCTTGTATTTCGGACTGGTGATGGCGGAATTGACACCCTGACGGTTTTCCAATACATAAAACGAGTAGTTCGTCCCTTCCGTCCATTCTCTGTCGGCATAGTCGATGAATTTCATCGTCGGAGTATTCGTCCCGAAATAGCGGCACGTGGTCGGAGCATTGACCAGTCGGACGAATTGCAGGGCTATTTTGTCGGTAATGTTCGATGCCATGTTTATTTTCACATCGACTTTGGCCACCAGACGCTTCAGTTCCACCTCAATCGCCCTGTTGCCGTCGAGGTCGATAGTGCAATCTCCGCTCATGGGCAGCACGCCGCTGTCCTCGAAATCGGATTCTTCAGAAAGAACGAACTGAAAATTCTCGACATCCGTTTGGGATTGTTCGCCCATTGCTGTACCGTAATTGGCTATCACGTAAATATCGTATTCCCCTTTGGGCAGCCGCAGCCGGATAGGAGTGGCGCTTCTGACATATCGTCGAAAGCATGCGCCGCTCTGCCGGTGGTACAGATAAAGATTGACGTCTTCGACTGTTTCCTCATCCGCTGCATCCAGTATGCGGGTCGTTCCATCCATATCGGAGCAGCAGAACGCAATATCGAGCATAACCTTGTCCGCCGTTCCTTCCGGCGGTAGTAACTCTACTTTTTGACATCCCGCCAGCAGGCACAGAGACATCAACAAACTGCATAATTTCGTACTCATCTGTTTCGTCGTTTTAATTGTAAGCGTGAAGGAGAAAGCTCCGCTCAGGGAGCTTTCTCCTGCTAAGACCGTCGTCAGGCGCCGACCTCGATAGTCTGCGTTACGGGAGTTTCCCACTCGGCCGGAGTGATGGTCAGCGTCGCGTCGCTGCCCGACAGGCCATTGATGGTAATATCCACGCGGTAGTAGCCGTTGCGGGCGATAGTTCCTCCCGAGGCTCCGTCGAGTTCCACCTCGTAGGTCATCGGAGACTGTCCGGCTGGAGTGGCGAAATCACCGTCCATGTCATAGGTCGCGTCGATGGTAAGCAATACGCGGTTTCCCGTAGCCAGCGGGCCGTTCTCATAGAGATAGAACAGGTTTTGGTATTTACCCGCTGCGACGTTGGATTTTTGGGTTGCGGAAAAGTTCATCGTACCGGTACTGAGCGTCTGATTCTTGAAAACGGGGGTTCGCGCAGCAGCGCGGGAGAGTGTGATGCTATTGACTCGGACGGCTCCTTGATAAAGCGTTCCGAACGAAGACGAGGGCACGGCCTGAACGGCGACCTTCGCAACGGTTCGTTTGAGGGTGATGGCTACCTCCGTGGCAGACCCTGCCGCGGCGACCGCTTTCGATGCCGACCCCGACATCACGAATCCTCCAGTACGTTTGGCTTTCGTGGTGACTTCCGCGAATGTACCGTTGTAACTTGCGGCCTCCGCTTCCAGCAGGGAGAGCAAGGCCGATTTGCTCGTTACGGATGCCGCATCGAGATTGGCTACTGCGTAAAACTCGCACGTCGTGCCCGGCGTGACATTCGGGAGCGAAAAGGTCGCTTTCTTGGACGAAAGCTCGGCCGCCGAGAACGACCGTTTTACCAACAGGTCGTTTTCGGGGTCGAAAACGAACATCGTTACCGAGTTCAGTGCCTTCTCCCAGGTTTCGGCCGCGGCCGTGGTTCCGAAAAAGGCACGGGTAGGTCCCGCCTTAATGGGGATTTCTACCAATTTCGTAGGATAGATAGGCAGCATAATGACGTCTGCGGTTCGGTTCGGGCGGTATCGAGGGCTTGTTGCCATATTTATTTTCTCGTTGCGCAGTATCCACCCCCGCAGGATCATCATCTCGGCGAACAGTAATCCACCGTAAAATTTTACAGGGGCGACCGAGGGTTTGTACCAGATACTCGGTGTATCGGCGAGGAGCATCATCTCGGCGAACAGCGAATATTGCACAATTTCAGGCGACATGTGGTTCGCCGCAGTTCCGCCTCTTCGGACGATTGTATTTGTGTGTTTTGCTGTACGAGTCGCCGAGGTTCACCCATAGCGTCCCTGTTTCTTTCAGCACGCGGCGGCACTCATCGAGAATGCCTGCCAAGTGTTCCAGGAACATCTCACGGGAGGGCTCGTGTCCCAGTTCGCCCATCCATCCGCCGCATTTGCGGCAGACGGCAAAATCGTCGAAGTCATGCGGACATTCTCTTTCTCCGCCGAACAGTACGGGTTCCAGGCCGTAATCCCTCAGTCCCCAGTACGGAGGCGACGTTACGATACAATCGACGGAGGCATCCTCCAACGCTCCGAGTCCCGACAAGGCGTCGGTATTATAAATTACATTCTCAATCATAATCAGTAATAGAAAATCAGTCGATAACGAACTTCAGCCCGATGCCGAATTGTGTGTGAAAATGACCGGTCGTCGTACCCCAAAGGATGCGTTCGCGGCCCGAAAGCGCAATGACCAAACGGTCGGTAAGGTAAATATCCGCCTGTAGTGTTATCCCGCAGCCGTAAAGAAACCGGTCGCGGCTAAGAATCGTGGAACCGTCATATAACCGCTTTTCGCCCCAATTCACGCTTTCGTAACCGGCCAGCGCCGAGCCGCCGAGATAGAAGAAAAAAGTTTTGGACGGGTCGGAGAGGACTTTGTGATAATAACCTCCTTCGGCAGTGAACTGCCCTATGGGGATGCGTCCGGCTTTGTAAGAATAGTTCCGACAGAGAAACTCTGCGGCAAATACCCATTTGTCCGCGCCCTTTGCGTAACGTTCCACCGCAAGGCCGACGTAATAACCTGTCGTACTGTTTCGGGAAGCGGAATGCCATCCGTCCACCATGCCGCCGTGCAGCTCCAGCGAACGCATTCCGGGCAGGGTTCGCTGGGCATGGGCCGTCCCTGCTGCGACGGTGCACAGAAACACTGCGAAAAAAATATTACCCGTCTCATGGCTATCTGATTTTCAGCTCATTGATGATTCGGGCCCGCACGAGGTCCTCATTCTCGACCGTGAAAGACTGATGGCGTCCGCCATTCTTCTCAAACAGCTCTACCAGCAGGTGTTTGCCGTCCGGAAGCGTGAATTTCGGCAGTGTATATACTGTCCGCTCGCGCCGTTTGCCTCCGATAACTTGTATGTTATTGTGTGCACGCAAGGGCCAGAGCACCTGCTCCTGAATAGCTGTACGTTTGGCGACTTTCTTATCGACGATTTTGAATGTGATGTGGTCTACCTCGAAAGGCACGTGGGTCGAGTTATCCAGTTGTGTATGGAGATAGAACAGGCCGTCGTGTACGTAAAGTCCGCGCAATGAGAATTGCACGCCGAACCGTTTGCCTCCGATATGCTTGACCGTGCGTTTGTTCTCCTTATAGACGGATTCCATGATGAGTTTTACCAGGAGGGGCGATTCGCTGCCCAGTTCTTCCAAGTATATTTCGAGCGCATTATTGGGGCGGTTCACTGCCTCGCCGTCGTGCAGAAAGTCGGTCATTTCCACCGAAAGTTTCACGGGTTCGTCGGCATATTTGACGTTGAACGAATAGTATGCGCCGTCTTCGGTAATGACCGAAAGGTTGCTTTCGCGCGAGAAGTCGCGCAGGGCGGCTTTCACGCGCAGGACGTTTTCCGTACCGTCGGCTTTGGCCGCCAGCAGGTCGGCCGACCCCAAATCTACATAACGAATGGCTGCGGGGAAGATGACGTGCGTGGTTTTATCGAACGTCACCTCCAGCGCATAGGGCGGTATCATCCTGTCGAAAGTCAACGGACGGGTCAGACCGTCGTACAAATCTCCCGTAGAGGGTTTGTCCTGCGCCGAAACGCTCAATGCGCACCCGGAAAGTACGAGTGCCAAAAGAATCTTTTTCATACTCATTGTTGCTTGATGATTTTGGATATTTTTCAGTGGTCTTCGTATCTGCATCATGTCAGGGGTGGAACCAACAGGACCGCGTAACCGGCCTTGAGCGTGACCTTTACTGTCCGCATCTTTTTTACTCACATACGACGATACGCCCTGTATGGCACTTCGGCCCAAGTCGGAAAGCAGCTGCGACCCCGCATCGTCGGTAATGGTGATGCTGCTGCCCATGCCTGCCCCCATGTTGGCTGCAATTTCTTTTACGGCATCTATTTCTTCCGATACGGGAGCGGCAATACCTTCCCTGCCGTCCACATCGTACACGGACAGTTCTACCGGGATAATACATCCCTCATGCTGAATTGCGCTAATGGCGACACCGAGCCGTCCACCGTCGATACGTGCGGTTCCCGTTACGATGGTGTTGGCCGGAATCCTCACTTCTCCCGCCAGGACAGGTTCGAGCAACCGTAAGGCGACCTCGCTTCCGTCCGTCACCGTTACCGTGCGATAGACGCATGCCCGGATGGTATTGCGCCGGAGTACCTGTTCGCAGGCCCCGACCGTGTTGAATGCCCGGTTCCGGGGTTGGGCAGACCCGGCCCGGAACACCGAATCGGGCATAGGAGCAGCCAGCCGCGCCGGTTGCACGCTTGAGCCGATGATTATTTGTTATTGTGTTGAAAACCAAATATATTTTATCGGGAACTATATAGTTATGATACCATATAGTTCCCGATAATTGTAAATGTTAGCCTATTTTTTTCTGTGCAACCTCTATCGCATTGTGTTTTAATTCGTCTTCATCCTCTACCGCATCTAATACTTTGTCTGCTAACCACAGAGTGAGAAGTTCATTCTTATCTACCTTGAAATATTCTGCCAATTGTATCACTTGTGTTCGTTTAGCTCGTCTGTCTCCGCGCTCTATTTTGCTGAACATCGGAGTATCTATCTCAAGCAGAGCAGCCAATTGTCTTTGCAGCACTCCATGCTGTTCTCTTAACTCTTTTATTCTTTCTCCTAATAACATACTTCTTCATTTTACGAATTTGACATGACTTAATCGGATTTCATTATCCGCTATAATATGACGGAATCCGTTATAATTTCCGCTATAATTGGGATAAACCGTCATAATCTTCCGTTATAACTATTCTTTCAAAAACCATGTTCGTCCTTTCGGATAAATAAGTTTATCGGTACTTAACGCACTAAGTATATCCCCTAATAGTCTCAATTGCTGTTCATGTGTCTTGACTTGCGGCATTACGTCTTTGACGTACTCATAAATGCTATCACGCTTGGCTCCATCTGTACCGGCATTCTTAAGATACTGCAAAATCATCTGTTTGATTTTTTCCTTATCAAGTCCTTTTTGCTTAGTGTAACCTTGCAGTTGTCGAGTAGCTTTTGCAATCCCTAAAGAGATTGTATAATTAGGGGCTTCGCCTTCAATAAGTCCTCTGTTCAATAAATCCTGTGCAATGTCCTCGTGAATGGTTCTGCCCTTTTTTGGATGGCATCTAATGATATGCAATCCCACAAGGTCAATGATTTGTTTGTTTTGAGCAAGTTGGTATACTGTTCATTTATCTCATTGCCATAAATGCGTACCGATACTTTTCTGTTTTTGGCGTCAATTTCATAATCAGGCATTGGGAATTGACGACGCCACTGCTCATTGAACATCTTCTTTATACCTCTACTTACTGTATCTATCATATTGAAATCAACCATTGCCCTGCAAAGACATTCATTGCGGAAATATGCTTGAGGTTCTTCATTCGTTAAAGCATTCTCCAACGTGCCAGGAATGAAACTCCCTGCATTGGAGTAATAAAGGTAAGTTGGATTTTCCACGAAATTGATTCTCTGTTGCATCGTATAGTCTTGATGCGCAATGCAGTTATGAAGAGCTTCGCGGATGGTATAGTCATCGTATTGCTTCATAGTGTCAGGGAAGAGCGTGCCTCCCGGCATTTCACGCATTGTCAGATTTTCAATTTTTGACAAAATCTCATCTACGGTTAATATAAATGGCACGGTGAAGTGTTCGTAATCCACAACCTCCTGCTTTTCATCCCGTCTTGTCCAAGTCACTTGTGCAACCGCCGGACGTAACTTGAACGCAGATTCGTATTTACCTAGAAGAATGATTGCCGCACGAGTGATTCCTCCGTTCTTCATTATGCCGCACTTGCTCAAGAATGTTTCCACTGTCCATGCATTTACTTCGGCTTCAGGTATTCGACTGTGTACTTTCTTGAACATCATACGAGCTTTGGCTATAGCGACTTCATCAAGATCCTCAATCATTGCATCGGCTACAATTTGTGCCGACCAATCCGTCTCGCTGAAAATAGGTTCATCAAGAATTGCGCTCATACGTTCAGCAGTCATCTCTACGAGAGAATCCTCAATTCGCTGCCACGCCTTATTATGGGCAAACACAGGTCGCTTAGGTAGATGTTTAGGAATATGGATAACCCATACTTTACGGTTGGTATCATCTGTGACAAACTCATCTATATCTAGACCTTCTGTTGAAAGATTTACGCATCTTTCTGTCAGTCGCAGTATCGCCTTCTGCCTATCATAATTGTATGTGTCCGTTCCGACAATATCCAATGTTTTGTCGTGCACACCAATCACCAAGTGTCCACCTTCCATATTGGCAATGGCAGACACATACGAGATGACATCATCTTTTTCGTCCCCGCAGAATGAGTTCTTCAAATTCTTAAACTCCTTCCACTCGCAGTGTGCATTTTCCTGTGGATAGTTGCGAAGGAGATATTGTTGTATTTCTGACTCTTGCATAATTATCCAATTATACTTTCACTTTCATCATTATGTTTCTCAGCATTTCGGATGACGCATTCTTTACTTGTATTGGCATAGCAGTAGACACAGAAATGGCGACAAGTATTATACATTCCAATATCTTTACTCACCATACATCCGCAAACCTTGCGCTGACCGGAATCTTTTACATTTTTCGTCTTCTGCGGGATTGGCGGAAGTTCTCCAAACATATCTCTTTCCGGCCATTTCAATGTATGAAGATAATAAACTAATTCCTTGTCATCAGAGAATATGCCTTTCATGAGTTCTCCATCAATACAACGATTATGTTCTATGCCATAGGACTCTAAATCTATATCTTCAGCACAAGTTGCCATTTCAACATTCCATCCTTGTTCTTCCCAAATGAATCGGATTTTCTGAAGACCTTCAACAATTTCTATTCGCTGAGCATGGTTTGCTTCTGCATTTTCAACATCCTCTTTCGTAAAGAATGTGGTTTCTTTTACGAGATTATTTTGAACTTTTCGATATGCTTTTACATCTATAAAACTGAAAACCAGCTTATCAGTATATCCTTTCAGTTTATTGCCAACATTCCATATTCTTTTAAGCAATTCTCTTGGACTTATAGATAATGTGATTATAAGTGGATCAAATCTCCATATCACTCTCTCTTTTACCTATCATTTGAGATAATTGCCTAAATGTTTCGACTCTTTCTTCAACAGATGCCACATTAGGTTCAAATCTTTCATTAACATAATCATTCAATGTAACTTGGAAATAATAGTGTATTCTCATTTCATCAAGGATATGCAAATAAGGTAGAATAGGTTTTGGATTCTTTGTCCAAAATACTATCACTTTGCAATTCTTGAAAGAGATATACATTTTTTGCTGGTTAAAAGGATTGTACCAAGCGCAATAACCTTTAGCCAAGCGATTAAAGAACCATTTGGCATAAAAAGCTGGTATATCTGTAGAACGACTTGCTGAAATGATAACAGGGGCAGTAGCTTCAACTTGCTCGCCAGCATCGTTCGTGATAAGTATCTTATCTGTTGGCATATCTATCGTATAATTCTTGTTTAAGTCTTTCTAACAAAGCCTTATTCTCCATTGTTGAAGGTATCCATGAAGGATTATTTCCTTTTGTAAATGTACATTTATTGATAAAATGCTTTATCGTATTATTATTTGTTCGAGGACTATCTTCCCGACCATAATAATAACCATTGGGAGCATAATCCTTCTGGAAAGAGATTATTTTTTTGCTAAGACATCACGAACTTCTTTTGGAAGATAAGATCTAGACAATATGAAATTACTGGCATTGATATCATCAACAAAATTAGCTGAAGTCGCATTGACAGGACGGAGCTTACGTTGTCCTTCTGAAGCGCCAGAAATAGTAAATCTATTCTCTGTTACGGGAGTTTGCGTAGATAGCTTAGAAGTTGAAATGCCATTAGTCTTTATAAGGGCGGCAATTTTCTTGTATGCATTAGATGACTGATCTGGAAAGTAGTTATCAAGTATACATAAGAAAGCCTCGGGATCCTGTCGCTTTGCTTCTAATTTAATTGCAATATCAATTTTGTCTTTCTGAGCCTTCAGATCCTTCTGCCCGATTGTTTGATATATTTTTTCTTTGAATTCTTCTGGAGTATAATCTCCAATATCTCCCGCAAAATTTGCTTGAAGAAGATTCTTATATGCTTTTGTGCGTGTAAAATTAGGAATGTTTTCTAATATATACATGAAAGTTTTAGGACTTTGTACGGCATTTTCAAATTCAACATCCTTATTTACCACCCCAACAACTTTTGACTCTACATTATTTATATTCTCAATGATCTTTGATCCCAACTGACTTTCCACAATAACCGAAGCATTCGTGCTCGTTTTTGGCAAGACAGCATCTTTTATTTCTACTCCATTAAGCATTCGCCAAACATTACTTGCAAATGACTGATAATAATCCTTATTGCCATTAATCAGTATGGATGTAAAGGTCTTAGGCAGAGACGCAAAACCTCTTGTGGCACCATAAATGCCATAAGCTAATTTATAATTACAGAATCCCGTTTGTACAAGGTACTCTACCAAACGGTCAATGTTATCACCCTTTTTTGACAGAATGCAGCAAATGATGAAAGTACATCATTATCAATAGCAAATAGATCAAAGGCGGTGTTCTCCTGAAAATGATTAAGTAATGCTCCAACATAAGCAGATGCAGGATTTGAGTCCCATTTATCTCCAAGCATATTCTTTAGAATCATACCTCCATTATATGCTTGTGCCAAAGGCTCCTCTACACCATTCTTTTCCATTACAGATTTGTACTCTGCCTTAAATTGGGAGCAAATAAGTTCCCTGTAGAAAGAACTTTGGTAAGATGTGTCCAAAATATGCAAAGAAAGATCATCATCAACATTCAGCAATGACTCAATAGCATACTTCTCACGTTGAGCATTTTCTTTTGCTTCCAATTTACGAACAGCTCTATTCATACTGTCTGTGACACGAGTAAACGCCTCTGGGGAAGCATACTCTAAACAACTCCACAAATCGTTTGCATCATAAACTCTACGAAGATGAAGTTTGTTACAGAATGTGTCATAAACACCCCAATGTTGCAAAAAGATTCTTGGCATCTTTTGCAGAAAGGCCTTGAGGATTGTCTGACAATTTTAACTCTAACAAATTTTTGTTCCAAATAGTATCTTCATCCATTGAGGAATAGATTTCGTTAAATTCTCTGATTCCATTCAAGATAGCATCGTCTTGTGCTTGAGTAGGTCTTTTATCAGGAGAATTTACAACAGCAGAAAGTGTGTTACGAAGTTTTCGCGATAAAGCTTTCAATCTGCCAATCTCGTTGCTGACCGAACTATTAGCACCTATTAGGTAGCAATAAATGAAACCTTTAATTTTGTCTAGCAGAACGTCTCTACCAACATCTATAGATTCATCCTTTATCTTGCAATTTGCATATGAAGAGTTCCATAAGAAATCATCTTTTTTCAGATTGAGTGAATAGGTCTTTGGCAACACCCAAAAATGTTTTTTTTCTCCTCTGGTTTAACATTGATATTGGCATCGTAAAGTTTATAGAACTTATTCTCAAGACTTTGTTCTGCCTTTACCAGGACTCCCTGACGCTCTTGATAACTATTGAAATAAATACGACAATGGAAAGGGTTGAGGTTAATGGTATGATAGCAGAGATAGGTATCTACTCCATCATGTTCCTTAGCCTTTTCAAAGAATCCTTCTTTATAATCTTCAGATTCTATCTCGATAACCATAGGATAGTTTTCAAGGTCATTTTCTTCAACTTTGAACCTTGGATATTTGCTATACAATAAAATTACTTGCTCCTTGTCGTTCGCGAAAACAGGGTAGAAGCGTTTGTTACCAAAAACCACGTCTTGCGTAAAATCCTAAGGGCGAAATTGACTCAGAAGACAATATATTATTGAAATTCAGAGTACAGGTTGGTATATATAATCTCATAATTATCCTTGTTTTTTAGGAGTTAATAAGCCTTATAATGTTAATTTTGAACCACTTGCAAGACTCGTATCATAAAGTGAAGTAGGAATATCATCAAAAAGACTGGAAAGATTGCCTGAGTGCATGATATACAAAGCACGATAGGTTCTCGTTACTGCCACATACAATGGATTCCGGTTATCATCATCCTCAACAGTACATTCGGGAATAAAAACGTGTTCAAATTGAAGCCCTTTTGAACTATGGTATGTCATCATCTTTGGATTGTCCGAAGAAAAATCCAGATCCATAAACGTTCCAAACTTAGCTTCAACGTTTACACCATGATTCTTGAAATATTCATATGCGTGTTCTACCTCATCATTGTGTCTAAACAGAATACCGACATCCTCCATATTTTTGTTTTGAATAAGCGAAATGATAGCGTCATACTGTTCTGTAATGTTATTGTATTTGATGATCTTTGGTTTTTCAACACCCTCTTCAGTGCAACGTTCTTCAAGTTCATCACTTTCCGAATTTAGATATTGAGCAAAACGAGCTATTTTTTTTGTTGTAATCGGTGATTGAACACAAGTTGTTCAACAGGGAACTTTGTAAAATACTGTATATCCTCCATTGAAACAGTTTGCTTATCTTTAATAAAAGTATAAAGTTGTTGAGCTGAATCGCCATACAACAATAATGCTTTCCTTGCTTTTGAACGGAATAGTTCAATATCCTCTTTCGAAAAATCTTGCGCTTCGTCCACAATGATGTAATCGGCACTTGGACATCCAGCTTTATTCTGCCAATGCCAATGATAGTCAACATTCCGTTGTGGAATGCCCACCTGTGAAATGCCATCAGCCATATATTGCATGAGTGCTTTAGTGAACACAATGTAAAGATAGGTGCCCTTGTGCTCATCCTGTATTTGTTTTGCCTTCCACAAGGCAAGAATGGACTTTCCGCTACCAGCACAACCCTTAACTATGTATGAATTGTCCGTCTTCTTGTTGATTACCTTTACTTGATAATCATCAAGTTCTGAGTCTTTAACGTAAAAACTTCTTTTAGCCATGATTAAATTTATAGATTTATGTTGAAACTATCAATTGTTATTTTATTGTTCTTAGATCGGCTGCAAATCGCCGAATCGTCATTTTGCTTATATTTAGTGGGGTGTATGACATGGGCAAAGTTTTCTATTTCTATCTCTTGCATGATAGTTGTTTTAAGAGGTTTCCTACATAGCACTCGATAACACACTCGGCTTTCGTCATTTGATTTATGGGAGTGACTTACGCTAAATGTTTGCTGCATAAAACAAAGGTCTCTACACTCGTAATAACAAGCGCATGACAACGGCAGAAGCGTCTCTATGGTTCTGCTTTCACGAACATAGTCATTTATTGAGCTATTCATTAACTGAGGATAGAAATATCCTGAATGTTCGTCTTTAGTTGTTACATCAAGCATTATCAGCAAACCGTTTTCATGAAGATAGGTCGCAAGCTTCTTTGCCATTATTGCGTATGCATTGATTGGTAGCACTTCTTTCGAAATCAACTCACAAACAATCTTATCACAAAGGATGAAATGAAAATTTTTCTCGCCGAATGCAAGATTTTCCACGTCTTCACCATTGTTTAACGTCTGGTTTAATATACTCAGTTCGACTTGTACTTTTTTATTTGGATTACTCTCTATCAAATCCTTGAGTATGACTAAAGCACCATCATTACCGTCTATTGCTGTGATGTTTATTTTTTGCATGTGTTAAATGCTTTCCAATTGCTGTAATAAAGCCGAGAATTTCACCACCTGTACCGCAACCGCAATCCAATACGTTAATCTTATCCCGTTCCAACATTTCCTTCAGATGTTTATTTTGCATAAGATTATCAACAACACAAAAAACATCTCTGCATAACTGCGAGGAAAGTAAGTACCAAGATAGACTTTAAGTTCTTCTTCGTTGAGATCAAGATTATACTCATAACGTTCATGTTCTGGGGCATAAATAGCTCGGTGGTCGTTGAAGATCTTTTTGTCAAGCCAATGTGGCAGGATTGTCTTTGACTTCCGGAAAGAAACGTTCGAATTAGTATTTGATAGTTCTTTTGATTGATGCTCTTCGACAACACTAAACGAGCTGTCATCTTCAACTACAAGTTCCTTACCTTCTTCCCAAAAGATTGTAGAAGGCAAAACGGCTTTAACATCATGATTAGTGAATCTTGTTAGTTTTGAACAATATTCGTCTATGCCATCTGCACTTATTATCACAACATATTCTCGAGTTAATTTTATTCCGTATGCAGCAAAAGATGAAGATGCCCTTTTTTTGCCATCAAGCACCATGACAGTAAAATTATCGAGCTTAAGCGATGATTTTATTACCTTTTTACAAAATTCAAAAGTACTATACTATTTTCGTCTTCGATTACAAAAGATTCAAAGTTTGGCACGTCCTCTTTTTCCTTCTCTTCAGTGTGGGGCTCGTACTTCTTTATATCTTCGAACAACTCTATTTTCTCAATTGGCTCTACTGGTTTATCATAAGTAGCATTGCTGAATTCCGTCAGGTAGAAGGGATTTAGGTTGAGAGTTTCCGTAAGATTAACAATTCCGAGTGGATCAAGGTCGGTATGAGGACAAGTGATGTCATCCAACTTTTCAATGAAATGTTCACTATCAGTAATGTGAAGCCAAGACTTGTTGGTGGCACTTAAATTGTTTTCCAATTCAATAGGTTGATGAAATATAATAAGATGGGGGACATCCTTGATTTGATTCTTTTCAACCCCCAAGACTTTAAGTTCTTTCTTAACTATCGAATGGTTTATTCGTGCTTGTTGGAGGACTGTTTTTCTCGAGCCTCCCTTAATAATTTTACCATTGCATGTCCATTCTCCATTTTCATTGGCAACAACTTTACCCCCATAATTTTTGAATTCTATAGAAATAATAGCGTCTTTCTTTATAAAGAGAGCATCTAACTCGCATCCAATATTATAGTTGCCTGCGAACACACAGAATTCATTCGAATCCTCATAGTGAGCTTTAAGTCGCTCACAGAGAAACCGAAACTGCTCACGCTCTGCAGTTGTATCAAAATTTCCTACTCTGAATGCTAAAAGTCCACCCATTGCAAAAAAAATTATTTTTGTAAACTAAATAGTCATCATTTTTCGCTGACTTTTCCGGTGAAGAATTGTCAGTTTTTGACTACAAAAGTACATAAAATATTGAAAAGGCTTGCAAGCACGGATAAGAATCTACAATAAATATGTTTACTATCAATCAACTATCTTCGTTTTGCTGCGGTATGTCTCTTTGCTATGTTATCATTCCACGGTAATTCAGAAGAAGAGTCACCACCGCCGGTACCGACATGATTCTGTGCCGGGCCACCGACGGCAAGAGTGAAAGCAGCGCCCAACAGCTCGGCCTGCTTCACGCTTACCTGTTCCTGCGGCTCGAATACGGCGTTGACAAATTCCTCGTCCGTGATCTGGCCGTTAAAATGTCTTTGGCCACATCATAGTCTATCTGGAATTTGGTGTCCTCAAAAAGCTCCTCGCCGACCCGTGTCCAGATGTGGAGCGACGGATTCCGGTAATTGGGAACATTGAGACGCACCAGTTCGGCACCGGACGAGAGGCTGTAACGCTGGGGGTTTGCCTTGCGGTCAAGTCGGTCTATCTGTTTCCGTTGCCTTTCTATGACGGCATCTTTCTCTTTTGACTGACGCTCGGCGGTTTCCGCCCTGCGGATGGCTGTCTCTATCTCTTTCTGGTAACCGTCCCGCAGTTTCCCTATTTCCAACTTATGCCGCTCCTGCAACCGCGCCTTTTCCGCCTGAAGCTCCTTGAGCCGCTTGTTGAGTCCGGCAATCTTCTCATCCTTGTCCGATAGTTCCTTTTTCGCTTTGGCAAGGTCTCCCTTGCCGAACCACGAGAGGATGGTGTTCCTGCCCTCCTGCGCCTTCTCCACATCTGCCTGCAACTTGGCTATGTCCTCCTCATAACGGATTACCTGCTGCCTGTAATAATCCGAGTTGGCCTGATGCTTTGCCGTGGAACCGACGATACCCCGTTGCAGCCCGAATGGTTCCATGGCCGCTGCATAGCTGTTCTGGTATTCATGCAGTTTGGTGCGCCGCATCACATCGTCTGCAGACAGACGGGGACCGGATTTCGTTTCATACTTCCTCTCGCCCTCCCGCTTCCTGCGGACGCGCTCCCCGGCGACAATGGGAACGACGGTGGCGTGCAGGTGTGGCGTTTTCTCGTCCATGTGCAGCACGCACGATACAAGGTTCTCGTTTCCAAAAGTCTCCCTTAGCCATTTGAGGTTGGCATCAATCCAACTGTCCAGCCTGCCGCCATTGGCAATCTCCATCATCTGTTCATGTGTTCCGGTCAGGATGACACGGATGGCTTTTGTCTGGTTCTTGCCGACCTTGCGGCGCAACCCGGCGGTGTCGATGCGGTGCTGTATCGCCTCGGTGCGGTTGGACACTCCTTCCGGAAACCTGACCAGCTCCCGGTTGAGATGCGTCCTGCCTGCATCTGCATTGTCCGGGACATATTTCTTCCCCTTGGCATCTTTCCTTTCTATATGGCATGACATTCCGCTGTCATTGCCGCTGCCACGCTGCAGGTGACAGACCGCGTATTGTGTATTACTCATATCCTTTCGTTTTATGATTATAATTTCTGTTGTAAAATCCCGTCCTATTACCGGAGGCATATACCTGGCTTCTGAACAACATCTTTCGGCCTATGGGCTTTTTGATTGCCGGAAGCGGAGCGGAGGCGGTGAAAATGCCCTAATATGCTACGGGATTTTACAACCCCTTTTTCATAGGACAGCAAGCTGTCCGATACCTTTCCGTCATTCCACCCTCCCTGCATCCACCAGTTCGAGGCCGAAGGTGTCGATGAAGGTCTGCAGTACGGGGTTGCGTTCTATCATTCTCGCAAGGATCATCTGCGGCGTGTCCTCCATCAGCAGGAAGTCGGCTATGTCCAGTCCCTGACTGCGCTGTCCGTCGGTCGCAATCTTCTCCAACAGGTCGGAGCAGGTGGCACGCCTGCAGACGGATCCCAGCATCGGCAGCCGTTGCCTCCATTCCTCTGTCGCCTTAAGGTCGGGAAAGAGGATGACCTCCCGACCGCCCAATACCTGCATGGCCTCGCTGTTGAAGCACCCGTGCATTCCTCCGGTGGCAAGCCAGATGAAGTCAGGTATGAAATGGGCAGCTACCAGTGCCGTCTTCTCGCTCTCGACAATGGCTACAGGCTTGGAGGATATGGTGGAGGAAGTGTCCGACAGCAGATGTTCTCCGAACAGGCACTGCTTCATCCTGAAGTCCTGCACCTTCCTCACGGAATGCACCCAGCTGACTTGGTTAAAAGGTTCCTTGACCCGGTGCCCGGTCTCTGCATTGTAGCCCATAATCTTGCCGGCACGCACATTGCCGTTCCGGTCTATCTGCCAGAATACGGTGGCTCCGCCCCACATCCTTGACGTGCCTACCCTGTAAAGGCGGAACAGCCTGCCGGTGTCCTCCTTGCCCGCCACTTTGGAGAAGTACCGGTACAAAGGGTTGATGTCGTATCTGCGCATGGACTGCTCCACCCAATCAGAGGGAAGAAAGGATATTTTTGGCTCCTGTTCCGGTACTGTCCTCACTGCCGACCTTGCCCGGCCATCCCTTTCGTGTCCGTCCAACCTCTCTTTGACGGTAGGATTGTCCCGGGTGGTAGCCGCAACTGTTGATATGGTCGCACATGCCTACGCTGTTAGGGAAGGAAATCTCTCCCGCCTCGTCGATATAACGGGTGAAGCAGGCTTTCCTGCCGCACTCCGGACAGACGGTCTTGCTGCCCGGACGGTATTTCTGTAGATGGAATCTGTATTCGGTCATGATGCTCTCTTTGTGGATTCCTGCAAGTGGAAACCTCTATTTGCAGTTGCAGTTCTTGCAGTCTTGCAGGAATTACCTGTTTCCGGAACCCAGAAACTGCAAGACTGCAAAGACTGCAGGCTGCAACGAGGGGGTCATCCGTTGCAGTCTGGGGGTGACGGTTCATTGTCTGTCATATTAAATTAAACAGATTTATCATATATGATTTTCTCGTAATGCCCGGCCTTGGACTTCCGCAGCAGCCTGCTCCGGCACAGCTCCTTGAGGTAGTTCATCACCGTGCGCTCGCTGACATTCTGCAATTCCTTCCCAATGGCGATGGCAGTTTTCGTGTCGAACGTGTCCGGCAACAGCGACAGCAGCACCTTGGGCGGATCCTCGCACATGTCCTCCGCCACGAATGAGCGGATGCGGCGGTACGAGTCCTCGAAGTAGCCGTTCAGCCGGATGGCGGCCTTTACCGATGCCGTATCCACAGACTGCAGGTGGCTCTCGTCGATGGCATACCGCAACACCTGCATGAGCAGGGCCAGCCGTGCCACTTGCGCCGGATGCTTCATCTCGCGACTCTCCACTTGGGCGTCGTCCTCTATCCGGTTGATGCGTTCCACTTTCCTGTTCCACCAAGAGAAGAAATACTCTTTAGCCTCCCTGTCCATAGACAGCACATGGGGCATCCTTTCTTCCTCTCCCGATGTCATAGTCAAGGCGAGTACCTTGCCAAGTATCTGCTCCCATCGTGCCGCCGCCATGGAAGCCCTGTCCTTCCCGCCATCATCCCAATCAGTCCATTTTGACACTTCCGGGATTTGGGCAGCACGAACAGGAAGCGGTCGAGCAGTCCGTTCTCCTCGAAGCCTTTCGTGAGCAGTTCGTGTACACGCTTGGTCTGAGTAGTTCCGACGATATTGATGCATGGCTGTTCTATATGTACCGGTACAGTGTTGCCGACCCTTGTCACATCCAGAGCCCCGCCGCTCCATGCCGTGAGCAGCTGCTCTATGAGCTGCCCGTTGGTATAGCGGTTGGCAGAGTTGAACATGCCCATGATCTCGTCCACGAGGATGACCACGCTACGGGGATTGTTGTTGTGCGTCAGCAGGAGCGATTCGGGGGTGAAGTCGGACACGACGGTACGCCGCAGCACGGGCTTCTTCCCGTTTTCCCCGGAAGCTTTCCATGCCTCCAACTCCGACTCATACGCCTTGAACAGGGCATAGTCGTGCTTCCGTATGGGACGGTATGCCGCCTCCAGCGGCGGTGTCTTGCCCAGTCCTGGCCTGCCCACGAGGATGATGTAAAGGGCGGCGTTGCTTTGCCACTCGCCTTTGATGCGGATACGGTAGGTGCCTCCCAATGCGGCCGACACCGCCGAAAGCATGGCCGTCGCGATGAACTCGGCCTTGTAGTTCTCGTACCGGTCCATGTCGAGGATGACGGACTGCATCGTCTGCGGGAAAACTTCCAACGGGAAATCGGTATCATTGATATGTTCCGCCTCCATGCGGATCCGGTTGCACAGTTCGAGCCGGATGTTTGTCATGTCAGCCATTTTTCTTCTTGCAATAGGATGTCACACTCTCGGACTTGCCTCCCGTCTGTATGCGGCGTATGTCGGATCTGGCATACATGTTCTTGTTGCCTACCTTGACGGGGACGAGGTAGCCGCGCTTCGCCCACAGGTTGAGCGTCCCGTCGCACACGTTCAGCAGCACGCACCTGTCTCGTGTTGAGCCACGTCTCTTCCGCCGCACGCTGCATCTCCGCATCCAGCTCTTCCTGCCGGGCCGCTATCGTGCGCTGCACGATGGATTCGGCAAACATCTTAAGGTCGGTGGGCGTGACTTCCAGCTTCACGTTCGCGCCCTGTTCGACCAGACTTTCTATGGTAATCATAAATATCAGTTTTTGAATTTTGTGATGACCATCTTCAAAAGTTCCCTGATGCCTTGCTTCCGATGGCTTATAAAAGAGAAGCACCGCCGACCCTCGGGAAAAGGATTGACGGTGCAAAAGTATATGGGAATTGAAACAGATTGATATATAATGCCTTGTCTTGAATTGTCATGACAATTCAAGTCTGCATGTCCATGTAAAACGGCTTATTTTGCCCTATCCGGCCACAGTCCCTGCTTCATCATTAGCAGCGATTTCATCTGATTTCCTGCCAGTGTCCGGTACAGTTCCCGGTTCTCGTCACTCTCGATAAGAAATGCCATCTGGTCTTTCCCGTCCTTGATGACATGCTTTGCCGCCTTCAGGAAGCCGACCGCCTGGCGTATGGCGCTTTCGCTTTTCAGGGAGGGAAGGTCGGGGAACTGCAATGACATCCCCACGCTGTACTCCTTCGCGGCGTGCATTCCGGCCACCAGCCGCAGGTCTTTCAGCACATAGAACGGGAGTGCCTGATGGACGGCACTCGTGTTGATGGACACGAAACAGCGGATACATTGTATAACCGCTTCTTTCTTTTCGCACTTGAGATAATCCGCAAGTGGTCGTTCCTGTATCTTCTTCTTTCCTGCTGTCCGCAACGTCTGCGGTGCCGTGCCGTTGCCGGAGTCTGCCGCTTCTGTCGAGTTATTTCCGGTATCGGCATCACTATCACCCATCCCGTCCTTTACGGACTGCAAAGCCCATTCTCCGATGCCGCCTTTCTCAATCGCGTCCTTCATGGCGAAGTGTCTGTCCCAGTCCTCCTGCGTGCGGAAGCCGTTCTTTATGGACACTTCGATAATCTGGCGAACGACAATGGAACAGCCCATCCGCTCGGCGTTCCCCGCCTTGGGATGTCCCGCCTGCCTGCTAACCATGTCCACCATTGCCTCGAAACTCTTGCCGTAATACAGCCAGCTCAATACAAGTGGAGCAGATAGATACGCAGTGACATGCCCAGGACATGTCTCTAAAAAAGGACTTGACCTTGCCCCAGAAGGAAGACGGAGGAGTGGTTGCATCCTCTTCCCTTTGTTTCCTGTACAGCTCCACGATCTGCCCCGGTACAGCGTTATCCTTGAAATGCAGGCCGATGTTCCTGAAAGCGTCCGTGCTGTCGTCGCACCATGACATCTGCCATTCCTTTTTGATGCCGGGCAGCTGTTTGAATATGGCACGGCATACGGCAAGGTACTGCATCTCGTTACCGTCCGCCATCATTTTCGCAAAGCGGCGGTATTCCTCCCTGTGCGTGTCCTTCCACTGGAAGATGTCCGCCTTGAACTGTTCGTATGTCTGTTTCTGCCCGTCCATATTCATATTGTATTATTACAGGTTGATATAAAAGGATAAGTGGAAAAGAGAGACTGTCAGTCCAGAAGGTTTACCAGCTCCTTCTTCATCTCGTCGTCAATCTTGCGGTACCGTGCGAAGGCCCGGCTGCCCTCCGAATGTCCCGACATAGAGGCTATCAGGTTCGGGTCCTTGACCTGCCTGTAGAGATTGCCAATGAAGGTTTTGCGTGCGGTATGGGTAGATGCCACCTCATACAAGGGTCTTGCCACATCCTCCCTTGTCTTGGGGTCGAGGACTATGACCTTTCGGTCGATGCCCACGTACTTGAGTATCTCCTTTATCTTCTTGTTGTAGCCAAAATGCGAGAACCGGGGGAGCAGAGCGTTCTCCAGATCCTTGTAGCGTTCCAGTATCTCCCGTGCCTTTTGGTTGAGCGGCACACGCACTGTATTGGCATGCTCCATCTTCGTCTTCTGCGGGATGTACTCCACGAAGCCGTCCACGATGTTGGCCTTGGTCAGCCTGTTCAGGTCGCTCACGCGGCATCCTATCAGGCACTGGAACATGAAGATGTCGCGATAGACCGGGTAGGTCGGTCCCATGCCGCTCAGGTCGGCATAGTACACCTTGTCCCGCTCTTCGAGGGTCAGGTAAAAGGGGTCACCGTACATCGGACGGGCAATCTGGTACTGGTCGAAAGGGTTGTTCCTTGTCAGTCCGCGCTTGATGCACCACTTGACGACGGTGCGGATGCGGTAGAGCGAGCCCGACATGCTGTTCTCGGAACGCTTCTGCCCGACATCGCGGTGTTTCTCGTTCCGGTAGAATACGGGATACATGGCCACATATTTGTATTCCTCCTGCATCCACAACTTGAAGTCCCTGATGTCGTCAGCCGTTATGGTATCGATGCAGAGGTGAAAGCCCCGCTGATGCAGCACCTCGTGGCGGAAACGCTCGTAGCGCAGCACCTTGTTGAGATTGTCGAGGTGGTGCTTGCGGCTTTCGTCCGCGAGCGGGGTTTCCTCGATGTATCTCCGTATCTGGTACGAGAGCAGGTACTCGTCGGCCCTGTTGCCGCCCCTCGCGTTGATGTTGGGATGGTGGTATTCCTCTATCAGGCCCTTTTGAGCCAGTTGCCGTCCACGCCCCGGTGGTACTCTTTCGTGATAAGGTGGGTAATCTGCTGCACGTCCTTGTCGAAGGCCATCTTCTTCTCCTCCGACACCAGTGCCACGCGGGGCTTGTAGCCCTGCCGTTCCGGGCTCCAGTGGTTGGGGTTGATGGACAGTTCGCTCGCGGCCTTGATGTCCACGCCGCCGATGTCACGGACACGGAAATAGATCCGTGCCTGGTCGGTGATGTTGTTCTTGGCGGCGGTCTTCCGGATGAATGTGGTCACTTTCATATATATCCTCCTTTCCGATTTAGTCTATCATTTCCACAAGCCTGCGCTTCATGTCATCGTCTATCGTACGGTAGCGGCTGAACGCCCGGCTGCCCTCCACGTGCCCAGACATGGAGGCGATGAGATTTGGGTCGGGAACCTGCCTGTAAAGGTTGCCCACGAAGGTCTTGCGTGCCGTGTGGCTCGTGGCCACCTCGTACAAGGGCCTTTGCACGGTATTGTAGCCGTGCGTGTCGAGGATGGTGACCATCCTGTCTATGCCGCAACGCTTCAGCAGTTCCCGTATGCCGAGGTTGTAGGTGTGTATCTGCCTGAACGGGAACAGTCTGTCGGAATTGGCATCGTATCGTTCCAGTATCTTCAACGCCTTTTCGTGCAGCGGCACCCTGACGGTCTTTGCCTGGCATTTCTTCGTCTTCTGCGGCATGTATTCCAGAAAACCGTCCTTGATATTGTCCCTTGTGAGACGGTAAAGGTCGCCCACACGACAGCCGACATAGCAGTGGAACACGAAGATGTCACGGATGACGGCCAGCTTCGGGTTGTCGCTCAGGTCTGCGTCATACAGGATGTTTCTTTCTTCGGAAGTGAGGAAGAACGGGTCGCCGTAGGTAGGCTCCTTGCAACCGTAGAGGGCATAGACCTCGTTGTCGGAATACTTCATCTTCTTGCACCAGTGCAGGAAAGTGCAGAAAAGGTTCATGATGTTGATGACGGTCGTACCGGAAAGCGGCCTCGGACGGTGGTTGATGAGTAGGCGGGGAGCATAGAAGTCGGGATATTCCTGCCGCAGCAGGTGTTCGTTCACCACATAATCCCGGAAAGCGTTCATCTGCTCCAACGTGACGGTCTCCACGAAGAGGGTGAAGTCCGCCTCGCCCAGTATCTCCCGGCGGTAGTCGTGGTAGCGGGTCATCTTGCGCTCGAAGCGGACGATATGCTCCTTTGTTCTCTCCGCACCGTCAAACTTCTCCAGATACTCGTGGACACGGGCGAGCAGGTTCGGGTGGTTGCGCTCGAAGGCCCGGGCTGGGTACAGCACATCCTCGATGACCTGTCTCATCCACCTGCTGTCCGCCTTGTCCGAAAAGGTCTTCTCCGCCCGCTCGATGATGGCGGCGATCTGTTCCGGCAGCCGTTTCTGCTCGGCGGCAGGCACAGCCGTCGTTCGCCTGTAACATAGGCTGTCGGTGTCCCAGTACTTGTCCTGCACTTCAAGTGGGGAAACGACCTTTATGTCCACGTTCTTCTCCCGTACCCGGAAACAGATGTTCGAGGCCTCGGGGGAAGCACTTTTTCAGATAGACGGTAACTTTCATCTGCGTTGCTTTTTCGGTTATGCGGCAAAGGTATAATAAATTCCCGTAAATGTTCCCATATATCCCGAAGAAACTTGCAACGGATTAAGACAAATTAAAAAGTCGTTCCCGAATCTGATACCACATAAAATACAGTATATCAACGGTTATATTTGCAGATGTTTGGCTCTTTTTTTCATTTCAGGCTTTATCCGATTCCCTGAATATCATATATTGCAGTTCCACGGTTATCTTGTCGGTACCGGCCGTCGGTTGCGATGCAGCGGCCGGGGCCTAGGTCTGTTCGCCATTCAGGTAGCGTGCGGCAATCTCATAGGATTTTTCGAGCAAAGCTATCTGCTCGTCCTGAGTCGTCCTGCTTGTTTCGTTCTCCTCCAGGCGGCGTTCCAGCTCCTCGATGCGTGCCTGCATCCGTTCCTTCTCATCCTCTTCGCCGGCTGTCGCCTCGTAGAAACTCCCTATTTGCCGGTCGATATCCGCATGGGCATCGGCGGCCGAACGGAAAACGTCGTGGGAGGACCCTGTGCCCGGGTGTGAAACCGGCCCGGAGAGGTCTTCCTCTGTCGGCTCCCAAGCGAAATCCTGCAACGACTGCATTTTCGTCCGTTGCGTTCGTTCGAAATCTTCCTGCATGTAGGCTTCACGTTTGTCCGATACGATACCGTCCGTTTCAGGTGTCGGCAACTCCGTGTTGAATCCTGCCACAGACTGTTCCGGCTGTCTGGAAGGGGCGAAAATCAACCACATACAACCGGAGAATGCCAGGAAGAAGAGCGGGAAAATCATCATCTTCTTCCGTTTCTGTATCTGCCGGGGCGTGAGGTTCCGGTCATCCGTATTCTCCGCCCGGGCGTCGTTATTCTGTTGTTCTGTCGGTTTCATCGTTTAAATTCTGCATTGTTCGTTGGGTACTGTCTCGTTCTTCTTCGCTCGTCCGCAGATGTTCCAGCTTCAGCCCTTCGATGTGACGTATCTGCAGCCGTTCGCCGGTATCTTTGCCCAAATTGTAAATAGCCGATGCCGTGACATAGAGTGACAGCGCGGCGAAAAGCACGAATGCGGTCAGGACGACGACCAGCCGTCGTTCCGCGGTCATCGAACCACACAGACTGCGCAAACGGTCCTCCAGCCAATCCGATATGGCTCTTATTTTCTCTCTTGACATACGTTACCTCTTTATTGTGCGTAAATCGCGGTTGGTGAGAATCTCGAAACGCTCCATGATGAATCCCTGCGGGTTGTTGTCCGAGCGCACCGAGTTGATGAGGTTGCAGCGCGTGATGAGCGAGCGTTCGGTAACGTTGCTCTCGCGTATAATCAACTGCCGGGCATACGTCCTGACTTGGTATGGGTAGCTGTCGAAATTGCATATTATGGAATCCACCTCGATACGTTGGTTGATGTTGCCCGCGACGATTCGGTTGTAATAACCTTTTTCCTGCATATTCTGATAATATGCGTAAGCGCTCCTGTCACAGAGGAAAAGCGCCCGATGTATGTTGTTTTCGATTGCTGCGGGGTCGGGTGAGAGGGTGAAGCACAACTCGTGAAAGCGCCGTACATGTTCGCGGGCTTCGACGGGGCGGTTCTGCGAAAGGTCCTGCGAGAGTGCCATCATCAGCGATTTGCCCTCGTCCAGTACATAGATTTTCTGACGCTGTGCCTCGGCAAAACGATAGGATTTTATGACACTGAAAACCGCTATCAAAGCGCACAGGCCGAGAAACGACAGACAGAAAATACGTATCTGCCTGAAACTGCTTTCGATATTTTTTAATGATTTGAATTCCATCGTTCAACTGTTAGTTATCATTTCTTACGGCCATATTTCGGCCTTGCGTAGCCGCCTTTGCGCCGTGTCCTGAAGTATGCGATACCCGTCCGAGCGTATTGCCTGCGAAACCGCCCGCGACGCCGGCACCGAACGTACCGGCCTTGTTGATGCCGCCCATCGCACCGCTTGCACCGCCCGATTGGATGACCCATTCGGCCACGGTCGGTATCGTGAAATATCCGATGATGCCGATGATGAGAAATACGATGTAGATTCCCGCCCCCTCCTCCGGGATGTAGGAAGGGTCCTGCAATGCCGCGATATCCGATTCGAGCATCAATGCCTGAATCTTGGCCAAAACCGCCGAAAACAGGTCGGCGATAGGCAGCCACAGATACACGCTGATATAGCGCGATATCCAATGCGCAAGCGTACTTTGGAATCCGTCGTAAACGGAGAGCGCGAACGACAGCGGGCCGAGAATGGAGAGCACGACCAGAAAGAACGTCCGCAGCGTGTCCACCGTGAGTCCTGCGGCGTTGAACAGCAGCTCGAAGAAGTCGCGCACCAGCTCTCGGAACCACATCTTGATTCCGTGCCACGTCCGTTCGGCCCACATGCCTATAATCTCTCCCAGATCCGTAATGCCCAGTTCGGCGAGCTTTTGGTCGTACGCCTCGTTGCCCACCATTCACTAAATATATTCAGTGAAATTCTGTTTTATAGGTTATCTTTGTATATCAGTCGTTTGCAGATGTATTCATTTGGTTTGAATATTCACGAAATTTCACGGTTTTAGAAAACATTGGTACTATTTGATACCATATTTCAGGATATATTTTGTACCTTTGCACCATAGTAACCAAGATATATCGCGTATGGATTTCATCTTCATCAAATCATCCAAGGCAGGAAAGGAGGACTACGGTTCCATCTATGCCCGTGTGCGCAGCGGAAAGGCAAACATGAAAGTCGTGACGGGCTTCACCATCAAGCAGCTTGAATGGGAAAAAGTACCGCAGCCTGCAATACACCTCGTCAGCCCTGATGTCAAGCATCGGAATAAAGTAGGGGCAGTTCGCCCAAGTCCTTGCGAGGATAAAGGCGGCATTCGAGGCGGACGGTTTCAATCCCAAGGAGGCAAAAAACATCATCGAGAGCGTGAAACACGATGTGCTAAACGGGATGATGCAGATTGTGGAGGTCAAGCCCAAGGGGCAAAATGCTGTTCGAGGATTTCCTTACCTCTTATATAGAAGACATGGAAACCGGACGGCGCACCAAGAAAGGCCGTACCGTGAAAGTATCACCTGCCTATATAAAAGGTCTGCGCATTATCCAGAGACAGATTCACAACTACCAAAAGGAGACCCACCGCAAACTCGGATTGGATGACATGACGATGGAAACACGCAACAGCCTTGTCGGTTACTGGAAGGAGCGTGGTCTGATGCCCAACGCCATCAACTCGTACATGACCGATGTCCGCACGGTGGCAAAGGCGGCCTACGAGGATAAACTGACCAAATGCGATGATTTCCGTCATTCCGACTTCGTGCCGAAAAAGGAGGGACAACATCTACCTCACGCCGGAACAGATACAGGAAATGCTTGACCTCGACCTTTCCACCAAAGAGGCTGTGAAAAAGAGACTGGAATCACTTGACATCAGCGAAGACGAGAAATTGGCACAACTTTCCAAATGCAGGATTATCCACATAAGGACACTGGAACATGTAAGAGACATTTTCATCGTGGGCTGCCTGACCGGGCAGCGTGTTTCCGACTATTCAAGGATATGCGAGGACATGATAACGGAAATAGGCGGCACGGAGTTCATACTCATTACCCAGCAGAAGACGGAAAAGAAAGTCTATATCCCCGTTGACAGGCGAGTAAGAGCCATACTTGCGAAGTATGACGGCAAGCTACCCCCGGTTCATCCCAATGAAATGAACAAGCTGGTGAAGACCATCGGCCTATTGCTCGGCTGGACACATGACTGCGGCTTTGACGAGAAGCGTCTCAACCCCAAACGTGGAAGGAGGTTCTGCGACATGCTCCTTTCGCATACAGCCCGGAGAAGTTTCGCCACCAACGCGTATAAGGCTGGCGTCCCTCTGCCTTCCATCCAAGCCATCACGGGACACAGCAGCGAGGCACAACTGCGCCGCTACCTGAAACTGGACGCGGAGGAAAAGGCCGTCATAGCGTTAAAGGATTTCAAGGGTATCATCAAAATATAAGGAGGTGCTTATGGAAAAAAATCAAGGTTTGACATTATTAGCGACCTGTTCAAACTGTCCAACGTAATCAGTGAGAGCCTGAAATTTGCGGAACCGCTTTACGACAAATCTTCCGGCAGTGACGAAACGGATTGCAAGGATATTTGCCGGAACGTCCGATACAGCCTGAAACCCCTGCCTTTTCTTTTGGCCGGCATCAGGGAATATATCGCCGAACACGAGGATAAGGAGCTGGCACGGAAGTTTGTCGAACTTCACGATGACACGAAAAGGCTTCACGGCATCTGCTCCAAATATGCGGACTTGAACAAGGCTACTTTCCGTACAGGGGTGGCTTACCTGAGCATGGAAGTCATAAGGCAATACTTCTTTCCCGAAAAAGAACAGGAGCAAGTATCGCCGGAAGGTTCTGATATTTCTCCCAAGCCAATGACACGTACCGAAGCCACCGACTGCATCGACACCATCCGTGCCGCCATACGGAAGTGTGCAAAGGATTCAGACGGGAACAGAGGGAAAGAAATGTATGCCATGCTTGCCAAAGTGGACAAGGCGAAAATCCAAGACGTCAAGGAGTATATTGTCAATGCCAACGACAAGGATTTGGCACAACTCTTCACGGAACACTTTGCGGAAGCCATCCACCTTTCCATGCTGTCCCAAAATGATGATGTGAAAGCACAGTCCGCAGGAATAAAGATGTTCCATATCGCAATGACGATGGGATATGTCAAAAGAAACGTGCTGTATGAAAGCGCATCCAAGTCGGCAATATCCCAAACAATACCCTCTTGTACGGAAGAGGTATTATCCGGTTTTACCGCCACAGATACAATGCAAGGCGGCGCGTTCAGTACGACCGCGCAAGTTCCCGTTTTAAGGCTGTACCGTTTCCTTACCACTTTCACCGTACAGAGCGGCCCCGACAAGGGCAAGCCGCTATTGGACGGCAATGCCGTTTCCGACCGGGACTTCCTCCGTGCCGTCATGCGTGCCGACTATTCCATGATATACGGCAGTTGCGTGAAAGGCAAGATGCGATGTGTCGTCATCCTGCTGTCCAAAGCCTACTTCAAGGACTGGAAAGGTTACAGGGAAGTCGCAGCCCATTCCATGGGGCTGACACCCGAAAGCCTCGCCAAGTATAACGTGGAGAAAACCTTTATAGCGAAGCTCAAAGAACTGCTTCCCATGATAAAATAGTGACATAATCCACAGGTGGCTACAATTCACCACAACCCACAGACTTCCACAAGCCGTTAAGCACCAGTTGTTTGACGGCTTTTTTCATGCGGTGTCATTTCACAGAACGCCACAAATTCACAGGTTTTATTATTGCCCTACCTTTGCCGCCATGAACTTAAAATCAGTGAATTATGACAGATAAGACAGAAATGGTACTGGTATCGCGCGATGAGTTGCAACAGCTTATCGGTGCAAGCGTGAGGTGTGCGTTTGAAGAATACCGGCAGGTAGAGGCACCACAGGACACATCGGAGTATTACACCATCAAGCAACTGGCGGAGAAATGGGGCGTGAGCATAGCGACCATCTGGCGGCATGAGAAATTAGGACACATAAAGGGACAGCGTATCGGTCGGCGTGTCCTGTTCCCCAAAGAACAGATAGACCGCATAAAGAGTTTGAAAGCCACCAACAGGGATGCTGACAAAGATTCCAAAGGGTAATGGGTAAAACGGACAACAAAATCAATCGGGCTTATGAAGAATTTGAAGCAGCTTGTTTTGCCGTGCTATAAAGTGGAAATGGCAATGAGTGTGGAAGCGTGGTACTTCCTGCACGGAAGCACAGACGGCGTGTGTAACCTTACCTTTTTTTTCTTTCCCTCTTATCGAGAATAGCTGTCGAAGAAGTACAGAATACCAAACGGGGATTGAGCTATACCATCCATCCCGGACAGGCGGACAGTTCCATGCTGGCACTGGCAAAGGAATGGGGCATCGGTCGCAAGGCGGTATGTCGTCTGTTGGAGGATTTCTCGGAACGCGGGCTAATCCGTGTTGATTCCAATCCCGTGACTTCCATCATAGACATGGTGTGCGTGAAGTCGTGGATGATAGCAGGGCGGCTCATCGAGAATCCGACATACTGCCAGACAATCAAGGCATACGAAGGGGTACGGATATTCCTTTTCAACGGGCAACAATTAGAGACCTTGCGCCGCAGTTCGGCAAGGAAAAAGAAAAAACCGACAGAAGAAACGCCAGAGGAAACGGATGGCTTACCGTCCATGAATTTGACCGGTTCCAATCCTATTATAGAAGGTACAGGAACAGCGAAAACCGAAACGGCAGCAACAACTGAAAGCGAAGTGGAAAGCACTGTGGAAAATGCCGTTGTGGATACCGACAACACACCAGTTTTAGAGGATGGCAGTACCTTATCCGGCTCACGGAATGGAAACAACCACAGGAATGAAGCGGCAGGAATGGCGGGCGATAGCATTTAAGAGGGGATAATTTTTAGGGCTGGCAAGTTAATGTTTTCGTCCACGAAAACCACGCCACCAATGGCGACCCGGCCACACGGGAAACGGCAAGTCCGGATTACAGCCCTAAAAAAACAGAACGGTTTAACGGATAAAAGAAAAGCGGATATGACATATCAGGAGAACAGGAACAAGGGAGGCCGCCCCAAGGCGGTGAAAGGCAGGGCGCGGACAAAGACCATATCCACACGGCTCACGCTTGCTGAGTGGAAAGCGGTTATGAAACGGATTACAGATGCAGGCAAGAAACCGTCGCACTTCCTGCGCGAACTGTTACTGCACGGCAAAAAGTCGTGGCGGCACGGACACAGGAGGACAGGCAGCAGATAAGGATGCTGGAGGGAGGATGCAACAATCTGAACCAACTGACGAAGATGGCGCACCAGCAGGGCTTTCTCTTTTTGAAAGGCAAAATCATGGACTTGCTGGACGAGTTCAACAAAATCATCGGGAAGATATGATGGGCGATTTGAAAAAACGGGCGAGCTTCGCCAGAGTGGTGAACTACGTGAACAACCCGAAAAAGGCAAGGATCATCGACAGCAAGGACGTGAGGCTTGATGACAATGCCACCATCGCAAGAAGTATGCAGGGGCAGGCGGACGACAAGCCGGGGCGCAAGCTGAAAAAATCCGGTGTACCATATCTCGCTGGACTTCGCACACGAGGACGCACCCAAGCTGACGGATGCTCTGATGGTCGAAATCGCCCGTGAGTATATGCGGCGCATGGGCATAACGAACACCCAGTACATCGTGTGCCGCCACACCGACAGGGAACACCAGCATCTGCATATCGTGGCCAACAGGGTGGACAATGACGGGAACACCATCAGGGACAGCAATGATAAGGTGCGTAATGTAAAAGTATGCAAAGCACTCACGAGGGAATATGGACTGCACTTCTCCAAAGGCAAGATGAACGTGAAGCGTGACCGTCTGCGTGGCAAGGACAAGGTGAAATACCAAATCTATGATGCCGTCAAAGCCGCCTTACCCCATTGTAACTGCTGGTCGGATTTGTGCGATAGACTGGCAAAACAGGGTATCGGGGTGAATTTCAAATACAATAAAAATGAAGGTAAAATCCTCGGAGTGTCGTTTACGAAGAATGAAATCTCGTTCAGCGGCTCACGGATAGACCGGAGCATGAGCTTTTATAAGTTGGACAGGCTCTTCGGGGAGCCAAATTGCAGAGGGTATGGAATGGAAGCCCCGTGTGCAAGAACAGCCGCAACCGATCCGGCAGGATGTGGAATCTCACAACAATACGGGTGATACTTTTATAAAAGAGTCATCATCGATTAAAACGGAAGCGGACGGCAACGGTAGCGGTTCTGCTGAACCCGGTTCAAACATAGTGCAAGTGACCATTGACGCACTCATGGAGTTGTGCGTGCAGCCGCACCAAGCCAAGGTCTCATCCGGCGGTGGAGGTGGAGGAAACGAAAGCGGCTGGGGTGAGAAATGACAACGAAAAAGGACAAACATAAACCAAGAAGGAGAAAAAAGATGAAGGACAACAAGCAGAACTTAACCGACCTTATCGGGGCATTGGCAGTGGACATCGAGGACGTCAAGAAAAAACTGGACGCAAGCTGACAAGCCACATTGAGAATGACAAACTGACTTCGGAAAAGTCACGCCAAAAGCAAAATGGCAGATAATCCGCCCGGACAAGGCAATAAGCACAATAAGGCTGTTATGGAGCAAAGTTCCCGATGGCTGGCACAAGAACCCCTTACGCATGGGCTGGTATTGGTTGTATGCTCGTATTTTTTGCCCTGTTTGCCGTGCTGGGTACAATGGCATGAGTACCGGGAAGAAAACAGGCGGTTGAGAACGGTTGCAGACAAACACCATGTGACTACAATCATGCTTAACGAGTTGCACCCAGGACTGGCTGTGACCGTCGGAGCTTACGAGAAACTGGTGGATGTTGTCGGTGCGGATTCCACTTTAGTCATATTCAACAGGTCAGGTCAAGACAGTGAGAGAAGAAGAAAACAATCCAAACAACAAAATAAAGTGAATGGCATCCATAAAAAGGAAATTTCGGCCCTCCACCGCAAGCGGCAGGAGGGCAGCATCTATTAT